>SAMEA3663299__coassemble_586_pt1 | contig 16075 bp, 9 predicted proteins | sample SAMEA3663299__metabat2_high_PE_026 | metagenome-assembled genome bin SAMEA3663299 (sample SAMEA3663299) | pig gut metagenome | biome: pig gut; feature: pig-associated habitat; material: faeces | place: China | collected 2013 | reverse complement strand
CAGTCCCTCCGGACTCTCCTCGAATATCAAAGTGTAAAACACGCAGGCGGCAAGATAACTGCCATGTATCGATGGGTGGCTGTTGTCTCCCGAATGTAAGACGAGGTCGCTGTCTCCCAAGACATACTTCCATGCTAATCCTACCGGCGCTATCATACTCCCGAACTTGTCGGCACAGCTGTTGTACGCACTCGCCAAGGTGTCTTGCATGTGGTTGAAATCCTCAAAGGCAACGCTGCAATAAGTGCCTTCTCCATAGTTAGCACATTGCTGCCCGCCATAACGCCTGCCCCATGTCATATATCCTATCATCTGCGCATCTTCGTTGTATTTCATTGTGGTGTCGCGCAGCATCTGCCAGCCTTTCTCCATATAACTGCGGTAATATTCAATCGTTGGAAGCTGGCTCTGCTCTTGCAGGACAACATAATCCCAGTTACCTTCCTTGATGAGGTTCAGGCTCGTGCTGTTCTCGGCATGCTGTAATAACAGATGCCCGCCGGGAGTGGAGCTCGCAAAATAGACGTTCTTCCCGTTGCTCTCAGCAATCTTCGCTACAAGCTGTGGCAGGTTGTTGACAGCGGTGTATGAGTTCCCAAGAAATAAAATGTTAACATCTCCTTGTGCCTTGATATTATTGGTAATCAATAATAACAGTGTGATAATGGTAAAAAATCTCCTCATAAATTCTATTTTTTCATATTTGTTTGATTAATGTGTGCAAATATAACACATGTTTTTATTGTTCTTTAAAAATTTTATATTTTTGCAAAAAATTTCATTCATTATGAATAAGTCATCAAGTGTATTAGTTGAAGTGAAAAACTATTTGGTTATCACTGTCTGCATGTTTATTATTGCCCTCGGATGGACGGCTTTCCTTATTCCAAACAATATGTTGGGCGGCGGTGTCAACGGTATTGCTACTATAGTATATTGGGTTACAGGGCTTTCGACGGGTATTACGATTTTTGCTCTCAACCTTATTCTTATAGTTTTTGCGTTTAAGATTCTTGGATGGCGATTTGGTATCAAGACCATATATTGTATCTTCACCATGTCGTTCTTCTTCTCATTTTTGCAGGGTGTTATCGGTGATTTGCCTGTGATTTCCGATAAGTTGCTGGCTGCAATCATCGGCGGCGGCATCGGCGGTTTTGCTAACGGCATCATCTTTATCGCCGGCGGAAGCACCGGTGGGGTGGATATCATCACTATGGTGGTGAATAAATATAGAAACATCTCTCTCGGAAAGTTCACCCTCGCAATGAATCTCGTCATTATCGGTGCCTCGTTCTTTGTCTTCACTGACATGGGTTACCTTGAACGTTTCGAGTTGATAATCTATAGTCTTGTGGGTAACTTTATTAGCAGTTACTGTATGGACCTTGTTTTCACGGGAAGCAAGCAGTCGGTGCAGCTGTTTATCTTCTCGGTCAAGTCTCAGGTTATTGCCGACCGTATTGGTAATGAATTACATAGAGGTGTTACAGTGATAAAGGGAACGGGCTGGTACTCGAAGCAGGAAAGCGATATCCTGATGGCAGTGGTTCGTAAGACCGAAAGTCAGTCGGTTATTAGGATTGTGAAGCAGGAGGATCCGAGGGCGTTTGTGTCTGTCAACACTGTGATGGGAGTTTATGGCAAGGGTTTTGAGGCAATGAAGAAATAATCCTAATACCTTGTTAATATATAGGTCCCTGTCTTTGCTGTTTCCTGCTGGATAGGGGCTTTTTGTTCGTAAGTGTTTATAGTCATTTTTGAACACTTGTCTTCTCGTTGTTGAATGAATGGTGCTTGTTGTATTTTGGTGCTGTATTATTGATTATCTGATACTGGTCCTTTCTTGTGTTTGGCTTCAGACACACTCGGTGAAGCACTATCGGCTACTGCTTATCATTAATCCAAGCTTAGCGTTACACCATAATCGTGCAACCATTGTTCACATTCCTTATAATTGGGCAACACAGAAAATACCGAATCCCAAAATTGGCGGGTATGTTGCGGATATCTCAGATGTGTGAGTTCGTGTACTACCAGATAATCAATAATCATAGGCTTGGCCATGATGCACTTCCAATGGAAATTCACGTTATGGCTTGGTGTGCACGATGCCCAATGCGCCCCTAACTCCATAATTTTGACAGAAGCAGGTTCGCGTCCCACCATCTTTGAGAAGTATTCGATTCTTTCCTTAATGTAGGGTAATCCTTTGGTTTTGTAAAATCGAATGAATGTTTCTTTGGCTTTCGGAAGATATTTCTCATTTAACACAAATTTGTCATCGATGATTTCCAACGCTTTTTTTGCCGTATCATCAATAAGCAGGTTATATGATTGCCCCATAAACAGGAAAGCCTGACCATTGATGAAATTGCGGTTGATGTAGGCCTTGTTTACAGCCTTACGGTTTGCCACATGTTTGGAAATCAGATATTCGCGAGTTTCAAGTTCCTTGCGGATGGTCTCATCATCGCAGTCGAAGGGTGCTACGGCGTTCACGCTACCATCGCGCTCAATGTTGACCGTAATGGTTTTTCGCCGCTTTGAGCGTCTGATTTCTATTTCTAAATCACCAATCTTCATTGTTCATTGTTAATTGTACATTTTCTCAGCACGCTCTCATTGCTTTTTGCCAACTTAATCAACTCGGTAACAATGGATTCGCTGTTTTCTTTCAGTGGCTGAATGCCCGAGAAGCGAAGCACTGTGCCTATGTCACCGCGCAAATCGTTCACGTTGGTTGGTTTTATCCAAACGTTTGGAATAGTCATTGCCTTAAGGATAGATTCAAACACTTTGTCTGTAATTTTAACAATGTTGTCGTGTCTTTCTTCGAAATCCACGCCTGCACACTGACATAATTTGTCGTAGAAGGGTTCCTTTTCTTCCGATACTACAGCAGGTTTCGGATGTGCTATGTCCTGACGCAGACGTTCTAACTCGCTAATCATTTCCGACCAGTTGCCGGCGTAGGTGGTGAGTATGTTTTCCATGCGGTCTTTGAACTTCTGATACAAGGCGGTGTTTTTGCCTTCGCCCAATTTGATGATGATGCGGTCGCGGATTTGGTGTTCCATAGCCGAAGCCTTGGTTTGCGGATTTCCGTACATGTCGTTTACTATTTTCGGGAAAGCATCGGAAAGGATATCTACTTCGGGTATGGTTTCTTTCACGCCGGCCGATTTCAGATATTTGTCGAGCAGACGGCGTACTTTCTCGCTTGCCCATTTCAGGTCGAGCGTTTTGTCTTTGTAGTGCCAACGTATGAGCGCAACAATGTAGGCCAATCGCTTTGCCGGCACATAATAGTTGCTGCGGGTAGCCGGTGCATTGAATAGCAAGTCGAAAATATCGAAGAATAACCGTAACAGAGCATCAAGTTCAGAGCGGAACTTAATGCTTTCGGCAACGGACACAATCTGTTCACAAATTTCTTTTTCCCGTTCCTTGCTTGTGCGTTGCTCAAGAAAATCTTTGATATCGGAAACTCCTTCGTCTGTAAACCGCTGAATGATTTTGTTGTATCGCATTTCGAGTTCCGGTATTTCCTTTTCGATAGCGGAAAAATAGGTCTCGAACTCAACTAAATCCTCTTTTGCCGCTTGCTCATCGTCGGCATTGTAGATGCCTAACGCCTTGTGCAGGTTTTTTGTAATTCCGAAGTAATCGACCACCAGACCGTGGTTTTTGTTTTTTTTGGTACGGTTCACGCGAGTAATGGCCTGCATCAGATTGTGTTCCGACAGATTTTTGTCGAGATACATCACCTGTTCGACAGGAGCGTCGAAACCGGTTAGCAGGCGGTCGCAGACACACAAAATGCCGATGCCCGAAAGCGGATTTTCGGGGTCGAAATCCTTTTTGAAGTTTGTGATGGCATCGTCGGTGTCGGCTTCTATTCGGGCATCGCGAATAATGGCTGCTTCGTTGTTGCCTGTGCTCGACACCACTGCACGCACTTTCAGCATCCGCAGGCGTTGCAGTGTTATTTCGTCACGCACGTCGTCCGATTTCTGTTCTTCTGATGCAATAAATTCGGGAATCAACTTTTCGAGGGCGATTTTGTAACGGACTGCCGCCATAATTGACGATGCCACCACTTGCGCCTTGAATCCGTTGGGAAGAATTTCCGAAACGTAATGCGCAAGCATATCGCGGGCGTTTTTCATCACTCGGTCGGCACTTTCAAGGTAGGCAATCATTGTGCCGTAACGCTTCTGAATCTCAATGCGCTCCTCTTGCGAGCGGTTGGCGAATGTGCGTTCAAATTCGGCATCGAACTCATCTTTGTACGGAATGCTGTCGTCGCTTTTGCGACCGATGTATTTGATGTCAACGGTGGCTTTGTCTTTCACCGAGTCGTTCATTTTGTATGTGTCAATGAAAACTCCCGCTTGCTGACCGAAACGTTCGCAGGTGGTTGCCTTATGACGCGGCGTAATGAGCGGTGTGCCGGTGAAACCGATACGTGCTGCGTTGGGGAAGGCTTGAAATAGGTTGTCGCCCATATCGCCGCCTTGCGAACGGTGTGCCTCGTCAATCAAAATGAGAATCTTTTCACTCGCATTGATGACGGGGAACGATTCGTATTGCGGCACAATGCCGGCATTTATCAGCGATTCGAGCGAATATTCCCTGTTCTCGCCGAATTTGTGAATCATCACTAAGTTGAGGTCGGCGGTGTCGCCTTCGAGTTTCACCAACGCCTGACGATTCGCGATAATGTTCTGAATCTTTTTAGTGTGTGGATCTTGATGCAGTTCGCCGGTGTATTCCGCTGTTTCGGCCAACTGTTCCTCAAGGTCGTGACGGTCAACTACCATCAGTATGCGGTAGCCGCGTAAGTCGGCCATGCGGCGCATCTTCTTGACCAAAAACACCATTGTGAGCGACTTGCCGCTGCCCTGCGTGTGCCAGATGACACCGCTGCGACTGCGCCAATCGGTGCCGTTTTGCAGGCGTTGAATCATCTTGCCCACAGCGCGGTACTGCTGGTAGCGGCAGATGATTTTGACGGTGTTGTCGCCTTTCTGCATAAAGAGCGTGAAGTTGCGGTAGATGTCAATCAGAATTTCGTGGTTGAACATGCCTTTGATAAGCACTTCCTGCCGTTGGCTCGGCTCGATGTTGATGCCGTTGGCGTATTCTTCGGGGAAGATGTCTTTCCAGTTGAGATAGAAATCGAAATCGGCGGAGATGGTGCCGCAACGCGCCTCAATGCCGTGCGTGATGACGCTGAACAGGTTGGTGTGGAAGAGCCGCTCGCAACCTTCCGATACACCGTCGGCAAACGGGTCGTCGGCAGTGCGTTGGTTGGCGTAGCGTTTTATCTGGTCGTAGGCCTCGCTTATCGGTTCCGACACATTCTCGTCCTTGCACTCAATCACCACTAACGGCAGACCGTTGACAAAGCAGACGATGTCGGGGATGATGAAGGGCTTGGAGTTGTTGGTATCGACGCGGAACTGGTTGATGGCGATGAACGAGTTTTTCTCGTATTTGTCGAAGTTGATGACCTTGGCTGTAGGGTTATCCTCGCCCGTCTGCTCGTTTTTGGTGAGCAGATGGATGCCTTCGAGCAGCATATTGTGAATCTCGCGGTTGGCATCGGTGAGCGGCTTGTCGATGTCGGTGACTTTGCGGTAGCAGTATTCCTTTTGCTCCGCAGTTATCCACGGGTTGAGTTCGCCAAGTTTCTTGTAAAACTCATCTTTTAGAATCACCTCGCTGAACGAAGTGCGCATCGTTTCGGCCGGGTCCTGCGGGATGCCGCCGCTGCCTTTGTCTATCACTTGCCAGCCAATCTCGCGAAGCCTTTCGAGAAAGGGGTGTTCTACGTTGGTATATTCGGACATAAGCAATTAGCAATTAACAATTTACAATGGACAATGTACAATTATACCTCTATTGATTTACTTATGTATAGTACAAAACCTCTTCCACCGAACTTGTTCTTGGTTTTTTCCTTAAAATCGGCAATTTGTTGGAAATAGTTTTGATTTGTCAGCTGATTGTTACATACCCATGATTTTGTTTTGAAAGATTGTAAATCATAGTTTTCAAAGAAGAACGACATTGTTTCTATAATTTGTTCCTCTGCATCCTTCAACCAATCAGAAGGGATAATCTTTCTGTTTTTAAGTTCTGTAAAAATTATATTATTCTCATCAAATCGCAAAATACCTTCACATCTTTGCGCTTGACTTTTATCTTCTCGCAATAGTTCCACACAGTGGTCAACAGGATAAAATTCAACTTCTTTCCTTGATGCATTACGCACTTCCCCAATCCATTTTGAATCTTTGTTTGCGACATCTTCATCAATATAAGCTGGTTTTTCGTCATTATTGTCACATAAGCCAAAAACATCCTTGCAGGAATGTGACTTCTCCTTTTCTATGAAAAATTCTATTCCTCGCATAAATCTTCAATTTCCATTAGCTTTGAAAAGAGAATATTTGTCTCGCCCAATAGGTTATTCAGATAATGTTCATTTGAAGGAAGACCTGAAGATTGTTTTAATTTTGTAATCGTCCCGTCCACCTCATTCAGTTCATATATTGTAACTGATTTCAAATGCGTTATCGCATTTTCCGGAACAATCTCGTAAATTTTCGACTTTACGTCTTTATTAGCCTTTGCTTTTCGTTCAATTTCTGATGCTTTTATGGCAAGCATCAAGTAATTGATGATATATGGACTGTGGGTAGTGATAATCAATTGGTTATCTTTAACTTTATTGTTAAATTCGAGTAGTTTGTACAGCATTCCCTGTTGTGATGTTGGAAAGAGGTTCTGCTCGGGCTCTTCAATAATATTCAGTGTTCGTTTGATGTTAAATTGCCCAGCAAGATTCGACAGCAAAATGCGTTTTTGCTCTTCGGTATATGTCTTGTCGTTCAAAATTCTGGCTGATTCTTTCCTGAAAGTCTCGCGTTGTTGAGAGTCCATTTCTTGTTCCGAATTCAATAGGTTTGTAACATATTTGGCAACGACAAACAGTGGAACAAATGACTGGAAGCCGCTTGCGGAATCGGCGAGTTGGATCTTGTAATCAGGACCTTTCACATACAGGACATCGTTCAGTTTGTTGTACTCGAGGTCAACATTGCTTATGGGCAGATGAAAGGACTCCTTTTCCTTGAAACTCTCTTTAGCTTCTTGGAAAGTCTCCTTAAACTCCTGCAGAGATTGCGACCAAAGTGTCAATTTCTGACCGCCTCTCGATTTTTTCACCGATGAAACGAAGTTTCTTTCGGCGGGAAAGTACGTTATTTTGGGAAGATAGTATGCTTTCTTATTTTCTTGTATGTCGAGAGCATTGCCAGGCTTATATGTTATTTTATAAGCATCACCTTCATATTGAATTTCAGTATTGCTTTTTAAATAGCTGTCGATACGGTGATAGGCAAGGTAATTTTTGAATATTCTTTCCTGTTTGCGGAAACGCATCGTTGAACCTTCACTTCGGAACAGGTCTTTCTCAATCCACGACAAAGTGGAAATCAATTTGGCCACCGTACTTTTTCCAGAACCTTGGTCACCAATAAATACAGTAACTTTTTCAATGTCCATCCAACCGTCGTTATCAACGAAACCTTCACGGATAGGACCGAAGTTTTTTATTTTAATTCTGCTCATAATGAGGTTTTTATTTTTAATCTTTATACTGATGAATAATTTTGCAAAGATACTACTTTTTCATGATAATTCTTTCAGCCAATCTCGCGCAGTTTTTCGAGAAAGGGGTGCTCAATGTTGGTGTATTCGGACATGATTGACAATTATTTGATTTCAACTTTTGAAACTTTTTCAAAGAAATCGTCGAGATTAAGTTTCTTATTTTTTACAAAATCTTCAGAACCTTGTTTAACAACACTAATAATATATGTTTCATTGTTTTGATCCATCATAAATGCCTTGAATTTCTTAGACATGTTGTTCTTTGGACACTCTTTTTCCTTATTATCAACGAGTTCCAACATTTTGATAAACACTTCCTCTATTGGCAAATTTTGAGTAGACAGTTCTGATTCATTATAATCCAGAGAATCCTTTTGCTGCTTTCTAATTTCTCCTAATGATTTGAGTACTTTATTGTTTTTTGCATCTTTACTATCATAAATAGGCGCAATAATTTCGAGTAAGGATTTTACTTTATTTGATATGCTAAAAGTTCTGTCTGCATATATAAAAATGTCGTTTGTTATTGCAGAAGAATTAATGTTAAAAGATTCCAAAGCAATCTTATTGGAAAGTTTTGCTGGATTATAGATTGGAAAATATTTAAATCTTGTGTTATTACTCATTAGTTTGTCGCGAAATTTGGGAAGCGACATATCCCAAGTAATAAATATTTCATTTTCATAATTATCAGCATTTAATAAATACAGAATTTGTCTAACATCATGGGTTATTGCATAATCAGATTTGGATTTATCATATAGTTGTTTTTCATATTCTGTTTTCGCATTATTAAAATCATCTAATAATGGACATGACTTAATTTCAATTTCCATATCTTCGATAATTTCTCTTAATTTTCGTGTTAATGATTTTTCTTCATTATTAAGAAAAACATATTCATCAATACCAAACGCACCCAGAAAATCAACAAAGCTTTCCATCTCATTATCAACATCAATTAAATCATTGTCTTTCAAATGTCTATAATAGTTATAGAATGTGTTTCTTGTATTACCTAAATTTGAGAAGAAAGGGGCATCTTCCAACTGCGATATTTGATAAGCTTTTTTTAGTTCACCAGCAACTTCTCCTATGTAGTCAAGCATTATATTGAAGTGAAGTTTTTCTGGATTAATGGATTGCAAATCATAAAGACTCTTAACCGAACGATATAAAGAATCTTTCCAATCAACTATGTTACCTATTTGAAACGTAGCACACAACATGTACACCAAAACTGGGGTGTCAACGTAAATGCTTTTTTGACTGTGATTTACATATTGTTCCAATTTGTCTGATTTATATAGACTTAAAAATGATTCGCTTGCGCTAATTCTATTTAAATATGTGTTATCTTCACACAGTTGTTTAATTTCGCAAATAAAAGATACTCTTAGGCTTTCATCCGATATTATTGTATTTAAATATTTGTTGAAAGATTTGAAAATATCTTCTTCTTTATTGTTGGATGTATTAAAACTATCATCAATATCATTTTTATAGTAACTACGATACAATGACTTCAAATGATCTAACACTTCATCTTCTTTTGTAATATTGTATTTGGTCAATATGCTTTTAAAATTTGTAATGAACTCTTGTTCGACTAATGATGCGTATGCGAAAATATCCTTAGCAGTACTAAATTCCGATTCAGAAAGTTTTATTTTTTCAGAATTATCAGGATCTTTTACGACTCGACGAGCTGTTTTTAATAAGTTTATTGTATGAGTAATATCTGGAAGAGTCTTGTTTAATCGTTTTTCCAATTCTGATTTCAACGAAACAATTGTCATCGATTCTTTTTCATACAATATTGAAATAATCAATGAATTAAGCAAATCATTCTTTATGTCTGTTGTCCCTTTCCCAACAGTTAACAAATCATATATAGATTTTGTAACTTTATCAAGATTCAATTGGTTCGGTTTAATAATAACATCGTCGTGTAATGAATAAAGATAATTTTTCAATTCAGGACATTCAATCTGTGACAACCTATTAGCTTCATAAATTGTCAAATCTATGTCATACTCTTCTAAAGCGTATTTCTTATATTCGTTAACCTTTTCATCAGAAATCACAGACGAACAAAAGAAATCATATTTGTCAGAATAACCATATTTTGTAATAAGATTATTAGCGTTTTTCAACTCTATTTTCAGTTTATTTTCCCAATCCTTTCGAACAGTGACCTGAACACATTTTTTTAATTCTCTTTTACTTTTATAAATCTTTATATCACATCCACCGTCATTTGTCCCATTAACATCGACGATTTCGTTCTTAAGCCAATATTTTTGAAATATACGGACCGCTTCATCAAATCCTTCTTGTGTAAGAGATTCTAAAGCTTTTTTTAAAAACGATGTTTGTTCCTTTACTTTTGCCATAATTATATCTTTTATTATTTATTATCATTCAACAATCTCTCCATCAACCCCTTCTTAACTTTCTCGTATTTCTCCAGCACCTTTTCCTCTGCCGCTATCTTCGCATCTATGCCCGAAAGTATGGCGGCTATGCGACGCTGAGCGGGGAGGTCGGGCTTGCCGTTTTTGTATGGGATTGACACTTCATATTTTTTTGCTTGAGGCGCTGTTAATTGTGGAACGCCAGTTGATTCGATAATGAAGTTTATCCTTGACATAGCATAAGATAAAAACTTCACATCTATATTGGAATCGGTAGGTATTAGCGTCACCAACCTAATAATTGTAGAAAAATACGGCTTTCTATAAAAAACCTTCCCGACATCGCCCCTACCTGTAATCGTAATCGCCTCTTTGTCAAACTCATATTTGCTACTAAAACCATACAAACCTTCATTTACCAGTGCGTTTGCATAAATTGGAAATCTACATTCCACGGTTGGATATGGACTGAAACAACTTCTGTCAACATCACCGCCTACATAAAAATCACCCACTTCCCCCAACTTCACCTTCCTCCATTGTACATTGTTCATCGTACATTGTTCGTTCAGCAAGTCTTCCATCATTCCCTGCTTTATCTGCTTGTATTTGGCTATGGTTTTCTGCGTGGCGGCTATCACTTTGTCGGCAGAAGTGAGTATGGCGGCTATGCGACGCTGGGTGGAAAGAGATTCGGGATAGGAAACATCAAAATCATTTACCTCTTCAGAATTGATTGCCAAAAATGTTGATCCTTGTGCCTTTTGTTCAAGTCTATTTTTGTTTTGTAGCAAATAATAGTATAAGTAATCGTTGTTGATTAGAGAAACAATAGAGCACAAGCCTCGCCCGATAATGTATTTTTGATCTGCTTTATTAATAGTTCCAACGGGAGCTCTAACACTCATCAATATAGAATTTTGAGGAGCGACTTTCAATGGTTCATTACAGTAGACGGATGTCTTGGGAAAGACTTCTCCAAAATCTGCACAACCCTGTAAAAATGGCAATCCAATATTCTCATCGTTATAGGATGCTGAAGATGGAGATTGCCCCATAATTATTTTTGCGACATCATCGTCTCCCAATTTCTTATGTACCCACTCAGTCTTCATTGTTCATTGTAAATTGTTTTTCTTTTGATTTTCTACTATGTGATTATAAAAATAACGTAACAAACATATATACAACGAATTACATATATTTATTTTCAAATTTGTTTCTCATTTATTTTTTTTTTGCCAGTTGGTATGTCATATTCTTGTTGCCCCCTTCGCGTTCTAAAACACCATCATCCTGCATAGAATAAACCATCTTGCGAATGTCTTTTATATCAGCATCGGGAAGTCGTGTTGCAATTTCCGATATTTTGCTTTTCGGGTGCAAGCGTAAATCTTCCTCAATCAACAATTTCAGACGGTGGGGCTCCACAGTTTTTAAAGTCGTCTTTTGATTGAGTTTCGCCCCAGAAATCAATTTAGGGTTAATAAGGAAGGCGTTCCCCTTTTTCTGTCCACGTGTAACCAATATGCCCAGATTAACAAGGTTGTCAACATACGAGCGCATTCTTTCTCCCTCTTGCAATTGAAGAAGCAGTGACAGTTCTGTGGAAAGAATCTTTTGTTTGGTGGCTATAATACCCAAAGCAATGCGGTTCTTTTGAGTCAGAGAGTAATTCTGATTGACAAATTCGAGCAATTTCAAATTCTCTGAGTCAAGAATTTTTCTGTAAATAGTAACCTCAACAAAATCGTCACCTTCCACAACCATTGGGGCTTCTTTGCCTGCCGAAAGAAGTCTGTCATACATCAGGTCATAACCCGAACCTTCTGCCTCCATCAGATGCAGGTCGTAGAACACTTTGGCTAAATGGATGTTACGCTTCACGGTTTTTTGCAAGATATTGCTTGCAGTGACACCAAGCGGCAACAATCCTGGATTGGTAACCTCCATACGGTCGGGGTAGAGCTTTATGAAAATGTCGCCACGGGTTGTATATGGGCGGTGGACAAGAGCGTTGCAAAGCAACTCGCGCACCACTTTTTCATCGTATGCGGGAATGTTTTTGCGCCATAACCCGTCTGAAACTTCGTTTGATTCTTTCCAATCGGGTACCTTCTGCCAAATGTCCTCAAGCATTTCCTGCGGATTGAAACGGTAATCGTCCCAAACATACTTCAGCACCTTGTTGTCGTCGGCGTCGTATTTAATATATTGCACAATGGGCGAATACAAAAGCCTTGCTCGTTGCTCAGGCTTACCAATCCAAAGCACGCCAAGGTTGGTAAGATGTCCGTTGTCGTCAATCATCTGATAGTAAGCCAACAACTCTTCTTCATTCTTGTCTTTCACGAAGTCGGACACACGGTCAGACCGTTGAATGTCTTGAACAAACTTTTGCAATTTGCTGTTGTCAGCGTTTTTCCAATTGACAGACAACGATACTTTCGTTTCCCAGCAATAGGCGGGCTTGTCAGTCATCAGGCGTGTAAGTTCATCGGGAAGCAACGGACGGCTTCCGTCGCTGTCTCTGTAGAAGAATTGTCCCTTAGTTGTGCTGGCAACAGTTGCCATCGACGGAAACACTTTCAAATTGATATATTGTCCACCATTTTCCGCCGTAACAATACTGGCCTGTAAGCCCACATTGATAGTTAGCTCGTTTATGCGCTTGATTATTTTTTCGGGAAGTGCCGCATCGATACGCTGATTATTGGGTGGCAAATTTTCTCCGTCTTCAATACCAATGTGCAAATATCCACCTTTGGCATTGGCAAAGGCAACGCAATCTTTTGCCAATTCCTGAAAATCAGCAGTTTTTCCTTGAACCGTCTTCAAAGACTTTTTATCGTATGTTGTACATTCTTCCATATATTTTAACTTTTTTAGATAAAATATTGATATTAAACCAAATAGCTCTTTTTTTATTTTTCAAATCGTGTTTTTTATTTATTTTTTGCCACTTTTTAAAAGAGTTCATCGTTATTCATATCCAAGTTCCTTCAAATACTTGTTCAACTCCTCTGTTGCTGCATCGCGTTCGTCAAGCAAATCACGGAGCGTGACGGAATATTTGTCGTGCAGCAGTTCCACGCATTGCTGCAAGCGTCGGGCGTGTGCTTCGAGATAGACGGCAATGTTGTCGTGCAGGGTGGCGAGCCAGCGCTGCGTAATCAGTCGGCGGGCATCTGTGTCGGAAATCTGCTCGCGTGCTTTGTCGGCCAATGCCTCTTTGCTCCTTTCTATTTCACGGATTTGTTTGCGGCACTCTTTGAGTTCGTTTTCCAGAGCCACGTGGTGGGCAATGCCGGTCTCTTTGTCGGCCATTTGTGCATCGATATTTGCAATATCATTCGCATATTTATCGAGTTGTGCAGTCATGTTCTCACCGGCTTTGCGGCGTTTCTCCAAGGCTTTCTGTTGTTTGGCGAGTTCGCGTTTTTGCGCTTTCAGTTCTTTTATTTCGCCTTTTATCTCGCTGATGACGGCTTTCGGCATCACTTCATATTGCTCGGCGTCCCACTCTTCGGGGTCGAGTTCTGCAATCTCGGTAAACTTGGCGTCCAACTCGTCGCGTCGGTTTTCGAGCCGTTTCAGGTCGGCCAGCACTTCCGGGAACTCGTTGGCAATCAGCTCGTCGTCGGGAATCAGTTCCGCTGTCCAGCCGCTCGACTGCACGCTGCGGAAGTCGCTTTTGAGCGAGTCGGAGAAGTGGGCGAACGAACCGCGCACCTGATATTTGTCCAACACGTTCAGGTTTGTCAGTGTGGCGACAAAGCGGTCGGTCAGTTGGTTGTTGAAGTCGAACAGGCTGCCGCCGTGCAGTGCGTCCAAATCGGCATCCGAAGCCGTCCAGAAGGTTTCGATTGCCTTGTGGTAATCATCGGCGACTTGCTGTTTTCCTTTGCTTTCGCCGATAATGGTTTTGATGTCGGCTTTTTCGGTAACGGCATCTGCAAAATGGGCGTAGCCATCGGTTGCCGCCGTGAAAATATTGTTCTGCAGACCGTTGTAGCAGTCGAACATGGTTTTCAGCGCCAATATTTCTGTTTCGGGAATGCCGCCTTGCAGGTGCGCTTTCACGTCCTGCGGCGTGGGCGGCTCCGAATTGTCCACGTAGCGGCGGATATTGCAGTTGAAATCTTCGGCTTCAAGCGTTTCCTTGCACACCAAGCGGCTGTAGCCGTCGATTTCTATCTTGTTGTGATAGACGTAACTGATTTTCTCAATGTCTTCGGGGCGCAGCGAGTTTTGGTTTTTGCCTTCCCTGTATTCTCGGTCGGCATTGATGAAGAACACGCCCTTGCGGTCGGTGGCTCCCGCCTTGTTGATAATCAGCAGCGAAGCGGGAATGCCGGTGCCGTAGAACAATCCTTGTGGCAGTCCGATAACACATTCCAAAATGCAACTTGGTGCGGTTTCGCTGCCCGTAATGAGGCGTTGGCGCATTTTCTGCTCCTCGCCGCCTCGGAATAGTACGCCGTGTGGCATCACTACCGCCATGCGCCCGTTGTTTTTCAGTACCGAAATCATGTGTTGCACAAACATAAAGTCGGCCTGTTTCTTCTTGCTCATCCAATTCCGGAAACGCTCCTTAAACTGCATGTTGGCGGTGGTGTAGTTCTGCGAGAACGGCGGGTTGGCCACCACAATATCGTATTGGTTGAGTGTGCCGTTGGTTGTAAGTTTTGGTGTAAGTAGGGTGTCGCCCTGTTCGATGCGTGCATTGCGAATGTTGTGGAAAATCATGTTCATCTTACACATCTGATACGGGCTGTCGAACTTTTCCTGTCCGTGCAGTGTGAGTCTTTCGGCACTGCCGTAGCGGTTTTCTACGTAGTTGTGCATCGTAATCAGCAAACCGCCCGAACCAACAGTTGGGTCGCATATTTCATCGGTTTCTTTTGGCTGCAGTATTTGTCCCATCAGGTAAACCACCTCTGAAGGCGTATAGAATTCGCCCGCCTTTTTGCCGGCACTTTCTGCAAAGAATTTTATCATATATTCGTATGCGGCACCAAGCAGGTCGGGAAATTCGAAATTCTCGTCCTGTAGTTTCGGAAAGTCATTGAAGTCGTTGAGTAGCGCTCGGAGTGTTTCCTCGTCGAGAATGCGTTCGCCTTTGGTATTCAGTTCGTTGAATTTAGTTTTGCTCAACACACCCGAAAGCAGTGCCGAGTTGGATTTTTCCACTTCGGCCAACGCTGTGGTGATAGCGTCGGCGTAACTGATAATAGCGCCTTCGTCGTCTGTCGGGTTCAATACAAACTCCCAACGGGCTTTTTCCGGAACGTAGCAGTTGTATTTTTCCGGAATATCCAATTCGTTTGCTATGTCGTTGTCGTCTGCGTCGGGATACTGCTTTCGTAGCGACTCCTTCAGTGCTATGCGGTCTATCTCAAATTGGTCGTTGATGCGTTTCAGAAAGAGCAGTGCAATGATATAATTCTTGTATTCCGCTGCATCCATGCTGGTACGTAAACGGTCGCATTGAGCCTTCAAGAAAGACTCCAAACGTGAAAGCGAGATTTTTTGTTTTTTGGGCATATAATTTTGATAACTTTATCAATGTTTATTTTAATATTCCTTTGATTTGTTGCTTGATATCATGGTAGTGATGCAAAGGTACAAAAAATAGCAGTAAAGTTATTATTTTTTAAACAAAAAACATTTGCAAGGCAGACAATAGAAAAGTATTAACTTCCATTGACTTTGATTGCCATTGCAAATTTTTGAATCCAAACGTGCCTGCTTATAATAAGTATGTCTTGCTATTATGTGAATATTGTTTTGTATAGAGAGGAAAGATACAATAAGCGGTAAACAAATAGGAGTGATAAAATAGGGTGAAATGATGATTGTAATCTTATATTATGCCTTTATATTGAGATTTATCAGTATGTTATAACTAATTCTGAATTAACAGTGTGTTGATTAATCTCTTTTTTCAGTAAAAAATATCGGAGACGAAT
>SAMEA3663299__coassemble_558_pt1 | contig 16706 bp, 9 predicted proteins | sample SAMEA3663299__metabat2_high_PE_026 | metagenome-assembled genome bin SAMEA3663299 (sample SAMEA3663299) | pig gut metagenome | biome: pig gut; feature: pig-associated habitat; material: faeces | place: China | collected 2013 | reverse complement strand
TAATGCTTCAACCCGTACTGCACCGTCCGACGTATCACCGTGTCAACATCTATGAGCCTGTCAGCCTCAGCCACTATCTTCCCATATATCGAACGCGGCTCATGCCCCGATGACGCCCGATGGTCCTCCACCGCCTCCGCCATAACACGCAACTCATCATCATCAAACCATCGCCGCAGATTATCGTCCGACAACAATATCCTCCCCGAATCAACATGATGATTCTCACGACCATTGACAAGACCCGTGTCGTGATACGCCGCAACAACATACACCATGTCGGCCCTCGTCTCCGGATAATGCTCCGACAAACGAAGACTCTCCTCTATAACCGTCAACGCATGGTCAACCCTATGCGCCTTGTCAAAGTCATGATAACACGGCAAGATGTTCGCCTCAACATACCGCCTCAACTCAATATCAACTTCCATCTCTTATTTTTTTCAACCGCAAAATTATAAAAAAAGTTCCGATAACACGCCCTCGCCATCATAAAAAACAACACAACATTACGAATCGCTAATAAGAGATAACACAAGCAAACAAACAATGATTATTCAATTCAAAACCTTATTTTACCATTTCAAAGCCAAAAAATCTAATTCAAACGAATATTTTACTTATTTATTTTCTTAAAGTATTTTAGAAAAAAAATATAATTAAATTTGCACGTCTTAAAAAAAATCTTTTATGAAAAGAATAAAATTCATCTTAGTTACATTTTTATTATTAACAATCAACGCGTTGGCATTTGCCGGTAACGTAGTCGAGATCAAGGGACGTGTTTTGGACAAAGACAGTGGGGAGCCGCTTGAATATGCTTCAGCGAGTCTGTTCCGTATGCCCGACAACGCATTTGTAGCCGGAGTAGTCACCGACATCAAGGGAGAATTCGTGTTAGAGGCGGTGGTCGGCACCTATCGTATTGACATTCAATATCTCGGATACATCAAGAAGGAGATTTCCATCACTATCAGCGAAGATGACAAGGACAAGCAGCTCGGAAAGATTTTCTTAGAGCAGGAGAGCGAGATACTCGACGAGGTGGAGGTCGTGGCGGAGAAAAGCACCATGACGATGACGCTCGACAAGCGTGTCTTCAATGTAGGGAAAGACGTAGCATCGACGGCGGGGAACGCCATAGAGGTGTTAGAAAACATACCGTCGGTGTCGGTTGATGTTGAGGGCAACGTGAGCCTAAGAGGCGATGACGGAGTGCAGATTCTCGTTGACGGAAAGGTGTCGGGACTTGTTGGCACAAGCACACAAGACGCGCTAAGGAGCCTTCAGGCAGACATGATTGAGCGTATCGAGGTGGTGACGAACCCATCGGTGAGATACGACGCGGAAGGCACAGCGGGAATAATAAACATTGTGTTAAAGAAAGACAAACGCAAAGGCCTTAACGGCAGCATCGACGTGAGAGGCGGCATACCGTTCCAATGGGGTAAGAAGATGCCGGAGCCCTTTCCTTTCAACGCAGGCATAGGAGCAAGCGTGAACTACAGACTCAGACGCTTCAACATCTTCGCAAACTACAACTTCAACTACAGAGACGAGATAAGCGACGGCTACGCAAAGACAGAATATTTTAGAGACGGCGCTACATACGACCCCGACATCATGAACCATGACGACGCCTCACAAGTGTCGGAACAGATTACAGAAAGAGGCAGAAACATGAAAGGACATACCCTTCGCGGCGGCCTCGACTACTATATCACTGATAATGACATCCTTTCCTTCTCCGCCATGTACCGACAAGGACAAGGTCATAACACCCCAACAGTGACTTATATAGATAAGTTCCAGGACCCTAACATAAGTGACATATTCTCGACACGTGCTGAAGACTGGCGTAACACCAGACCGATGACAGAGATGACTTTCGATTACGACAAATACTTCGTCACCAAGGATAATTATTTGAAAGCCTCTTTCAGATATTCACAAAACACCGAACGAGAATGGTCTGAGATAACAGAAAACCAATATCTTACAGAAGAAGATATGAATAACGGCATATTCATCCCCGACTCCACAATATACCAATATACCGACAACAGAGAGACCAACAGGAACATACAAGGCACCATCGATTTTGCTTATCATCTCGGACTGCATTCGATAGAGGCGGGTGCGAAATACACCAACAGGCTCCCAACAAACACCGCCATAGTGAAAGAAAACAACGAGTTCCTAACCCCATACTGCCATGAGTTCAACTTCAACCAGCAGGTTGCCGCACTGTACGCAAGCTACGGCACCGAAGTAGGACTATTCTCCTTCCTCGCCGGAGCACGTTACGAATATACCTACACCATGGCATCGTATATCGACAAAAACTACAAACATACACAGAACTACCATAACATCTTCCCAAGCGGACATGTCAACTTCAAGCTGACCGAGGAAGACCAGCTCCAGCTGAGTTACACAAGGAGAATACGCCGCCCTGGTTACAGACAGATGGCTCCCTACAGCTCCTTCAACGACGACAGGAACTTCCGTGTAGGTAACCCCGAACTAAGACCGGTGTTCACTGACAGCTATGAGTTCTCTTACCTGAAATACTGGAAAGGCGGCAACTTCAACCTCACAGGATATTACCGCCACAGCACCGACATCATACGGCATTTCACCGAAGTCGTTGACGACATCTCTACAAGCATGCCTTGGAACTTCGGTATCAGCGACGACTACGGATTAGAAGCAGTGGCTTCAATAAAGATTCTAAAATGGTGGGACATCAACGGTAACATCAACCTCTTCAAGTCATGCACCACTGGCGACTACAAAGGAACCCATTATACCACAGAATCATATAACCTTATCGGACGCCTCGTGACAAGGTTCAATATTAAAAAGGTGTGCAACATGCAGGTCACCGGACATTTTATGGGACCACATAACGAACCTCTCGGATTCCGTAAAGCCAACTACTGGCTTGACTTCGCCGCATCACGCGAGGTGTTTAATGGAAAAGGAACGCTGACTCTGAATGTCAGAGACGTCTTAGGCTCACGCTCACAGGCTGGAGAGTCGTGGGGCTCAAACTTCTGGCAATATAGCGAAGGCTCATGGAGCAAGACAACCATGACACTGAACTTCAACTACAGAATCAACGACAATGGACAGAAACGTAACAAACAAAATAACTTTAACGAAAGCGAAGACGAATCATATATGGAATAATAATCAACCCAAACATATTTATTAACCAAACAATTATACCATGAAAAAATCTCTATTATTATTAGCACTTTCAGTCTGTATCTCAATAGGTTTCGCACAGCAGACAAGACCAACAGAGACTCCAATATTTGGAAGACAACCAGACAATGGCGAAATAATCTTAGAGACATACACGCCAGCTCCGACAAGGAGCATTATCAACAATGTGAGAGAAGCTGGCGACTACACCGAATACGAGACCATGGTGTCTATCTATGACTACCAGACGGGAGGCTCCGTTGGAAACAGAATCGCTCGTTTTGGCGACGGCGCAGTAGGTGTGGTTTCAACATGGTCACAAGAGGAAGGCTTCGCCGACAGAGGCACAGGATATAACTACTATAACCCATCGACAAACAGCTTCAACGACTTCCCGGAGGCAAGAGTGGAATCGTTCCAGTCAGCATCACCATCAATAGCGTCTTTCGGCAACAGCGTCATACTCGCCTCAAGAGGCAAACTTGATGGAGAGACCACAAGCGTCAACATCTTCAAGAGAGACCTTTATTATACAGGCGAATGGCAGCTGATAGGCTCGTTCCCAGGTCTTTACGGTCCAAGAGTGGCAGCCTCTAATGACGGAAAATATATTCACGTCGTCGCCAACACATCCTATCAGGCCGGCAACTACAACACCTTCGAGGCAAGATATATACGCTCAGCCGACGGCGGCGCAACATGGTCTGAGCCAGTATGCCTCTACGACAACGGACCGGAAGGTCAGAACGGCAACGTCTGGACCGACGAATACGAGATAGCTGTCAACGGTGACAATGTAGCAATATTGTTCGGCGGATTCACCTCCGACCTCTTCTATATGATCTCTCACGATAATGGCGAGACATGGGAACAGGTGACAATATTCGAGAACCCTTACCCTCACTTCGACTTCAACGTCGCATACGAGACCGGAACACCTTCCTACACAAACGATGACTATATCTATAGTTGCGACAACACCCACTCCATCGCTATCGGGGACGACGGCACCGTGCACGTAGTGTTCGCCACAGGCATTTGGTCAATGGCAGAACAAAGCTATGGCTACGGCTATTACTACTGGTGGGACCAATTCGGCTCGATAAACTATTGGAACTCTAACTATACTAACGAACAAGGCGGCCACCAGATCCCTAACGTTGGCGACTGGTCGGGCGATGAGACAAACGGATTCACCAGCATCAACGACAAACTAAGCTACAGCAGAATGTTCTATCTCGCTGAAGCTGATAACTACGAGAACCTCAACGTGTTCGGCTACGTGAGTGAAGCAGGCAACACCTATCCTGAATACGACGCTTACGATACATACTGGGGAACATATTATTCCTTCGGACTCGCCACATGGCCTGGCATAGCCTTAGGCGACGACAACAGCATCGCCGTTATCTATAGCGTACTCTCCGACTTACGTAACGACGGCTCCTACTGGTATAGAACACCTTACATCACCCAACGCGACAAAGACGGTAACTGGTATTACGATGAGATTAACCTGTTCGAAAGCGCACTACACTTCTATGACGAAGGCGTTGTGACAACAGCTCTCACTAAAGCTGAAAACGGAGAGGCTTGGTTTACATATATGTACGACGACATCCAAGGAATGTACGCCGTCAATTATGGACAATATTCTCCATCAAACAACTGCCTCAACGCTATTAAATTGCAGATGTACTACGACAATGTTGCCGAAGTCAACCCAATAAACGAACTGAATGCTTATCCTAACCCGACAACAGCTGACCAAGGCTTCAACATCTGCGTGTCAATGGATTGTAACGCCGACATCAACTTCCTTAACCTTGCCGGACAATCGGTAAAATGCACTAACAAGAACCTTACAGCAGGATACAACGAGATAGGAACCAACGACTTAGAATCAGGCGTCTATTTCTGCACAATATCTTCTAACGGATATACTACAACGACAAAAATAGTGATAAGATAAAGGATATCTTCTTTTCCCCCGAAGGCTTGCCTTCGGGGGATTTTTTTTATAAACAAAAGACAACATTCCTTCAATTCTTCCCAATGAAGTTATCCATGGTTGTCTATCGTTGTCGTCAAATAACCACGACAACATTGACAACAAAAGACAACATTCCTTCAATTCTTCCCAATGAAGTTGTCCATGGTTGTCTATCGTTGTCTTCAAATAACCACGACAACATTGATAACAAAAGACAACATTCCTTCAATTCTTCCCAATAAAGTTGTCCATGGTTGTCCCCCGTTGTCGTCAAATAACCACGACAACATTGACAACAAAATACAACATTCCTTCAATTCTTCCCAATAAAGTTGTCCATGGTTGTCCCTCGTTGTCGTCAAATAATCACGACAACATTGACAACAAAATCATTCTATTATAAACTCATCGCAGAATGTCCACGCCTTATCGCCTGCGCCCACATGCCAGTCAGGGCAGACACCTATCGTTGATGCCACCATTCTCACATAACGGGCTTTAATGTCCTTCACAACTTCAAGCTCCTGAAGGACAGGATAATCAACATCTTGAGGCACAGTATTTCTCACTATGCCCACCGACTTGAATTTCTTTCCGTCGTTGGATACGAAGAACTCTACCTTCTCTGGCATGAAAATCCATGAGTTCTGGTCTTGGAGGAAGCTCCCGGCCAGACGGTGTATCTCCGTCTCTTTCTCCATATCCACTGTTGCGATGATGTCAACGCCATGATAGCCCTGCCACATTCCCACGCGGAAGTTATCGCTGCCGCGCTGCAAGTCGATAAGGGCGATATCACCGCCGGCATCATACTGTGTGTTATAAGGGTTCTGCAAGGTGATGTTTCGTCCGGCGTCTATTCTCTTGAACGAGCCAACCGCTGTTGTGGAGCGTTGTCCTCCGACTACAGCCATCGCCTTGATATCAGTAGAGGCGTCGATGACAAACGGTTGGGTGTAAAGCAAACCGTTCTCTGTTGGTTCTTCCCCGTTGAGGGTATAGAAAATCTTCGCGTCTTCGTTCTCATGCGAGATACTGACGCTCATTGTGTCGTAGAAGACGTATGCCACAGTGTTTATCACAGGTGTCGTCACAATAGGTTCCGCATTGATACGCATCACCGGGCGTTGCTCCTCGCTAACCGCCCAGTCGGAATTACGTTTTGAGGTCATATTGAAAACAAGTTTGCCGCCCTCGGCCACCTCCTCAAAAGTGAGATAGCTTCTCTTGAGGTCCTTTCCGTTCAGTTTCACCGACTCGATATATCTGTTCTCATGTGAGATGTTGTTCGCTACGATAGTGAACTTCTTCCCGTTCTCAAGGTTAAGGGTCATCTTCTCAAAATGAGGCACACCTATAATAAATAAGCCGCTTGCTGGTGTCACGGGGTAGAATCCCATCGCGCTCATGACATACCATGCCGACATCTGTCCACAGTCCTCGTTGCCGCACAATCCGTCAGGCTGGTCAGTATATAGTTCATTCATTATCTGATGGATAAGGCGTTGTGTCTTAGTAGGCTTCCCAAGGAAATTGTAAAGATATGCCATGTGGTGGGAAGGCTCGTTCCCGTGTGCATATTGTCCCACCAAGCCGGTGATGTCAGCCTGTTGACGACCCGACATCTTCGATGACGATTGGAACAGCTGGTTAAGCATCTTCTCATACTCCTTCATTCCGCCCATCATATCGATATGGGTGTTAACATCTTGAGGGACAAAGAAGTTATATTGCCATGTATTAGCTTCTGTAAGCATGAAGTTGACTTGTGTGGGGTCGAAAGGGGTGACGAATCCGCCGTTTTTTCTTCCGCGGAAGAACTTTGTCTCAGGGTCATAAAGGTTCTTATAGTATTGAGCTCTGCGATAGAACTCATTAGCGATTTCATTCTTACCCATTTTCTCTGCCATGCGGGCAATACACCAGTCATCGTAAGCATATTCGAGAGTCTTAGACACCGATTCACCTTCAACGTCGGCTGCTATATAACCATATCTCTTATAATAGTCGAGGCCGAAGATATCCTCATTAGCTCTATCTACCATTGCAGCGAGAGCCTTTTCAGCATCGAAGCCCGTGAGTCCGTTGATATATGCGTCGGCAATGACCGGTATCGCGTGGTAGCCTATCATGCAGAAGGTCTCATTTGCAGCGAGTTCCCATGTCGGGAGTATTCCGCCTGTCTCATAATTATCCAAGAAGGTGTTGATGATATCCACTTCACGTTGAGGTGTGAGGAGAGCGAGCAGAGGGTTCTCGGTGCGGAAGGTGTCCCAGAGAGAGAACACGGTATAGCGAGGTCTGTCGGACTGATGAATCTTAAGGTCATGAGCGCGATAGCGGCCGTCGGCATCAGAATAGATGTTCGGCACGCTAAATGAGTGATATAGAGATGTATAGAAGATTGTCTTGTCTTTTTCGAGGGAGCTGTTCACTTCTACTCGAGATAGTTCATCGTTCCACATCTCGAAGGTTCTATGTGCGAGAGCATCAAGGTCGAAGTCATTGACCTCGGAGGCGAGGTTGTTCTTTGCACCTTCCACATCGACGGCGGAGATGCCGATACGCATCATGAGAGGAGTGCCGTCGTTGACGAAGTCGAAAGCATACACAAGTCCTTTATCGTCAGATGAATAGCTTGTGAAGTCCTTTGAGAACTCGGCATAGAAATAAAGGTATTGGTCCTTGGCCCACTGCCCTGTGCGGCGGAATCCGCTGATGGTGTTGTTGTCCTCAATCTTCACCCAAGCGTCGTAAATCTTCTCCATGGAGAGTGTTGACTCCTTGAGGTCGAGGATGAGGGAGGCGTTAGTTCCGGCGGGATAGGAGTAGCGGTGCATGGCGGCACGGATACCGGCGGCAAGCTCCACCTTAATATTATAGTCATCAAGCATCACGCTGTAATAGCCGGGGCGTGCGCACTCGGTCTCATGGCGGAAAGCGGAGCGATAACCCTTGACATCATCATTCCCTGAGACAAAATATTTCTCACCCGTGAAAGGCATAAAACGGAAGTCTCCATAATCGTTGCAGCCCGTTCCGCTAAGATGAGTATGGCTGAAGCCTAAGATATGACCATCGGAATAATGGTAGCCGGAGCAGCCGTCCCACGAGTCCATACGCGTGTCAGGACTTAGTTGCACCATGCCGAAAGGAGCCGTAGCACCCGGATAAGTGTGCCCATGTGCGTCAGTGCCGATAAAGGTGTTCACATACGAAGCTGGCTGTATGTCATCGAAAGAACCATGATTATCAGAAGAGCAAGCAAAAAAAACAATTGTTAGTGTGACAATTATAAGAAACTTTTTCATGAAGATAATGTTATTTATTGAGGGTATAAAATTACAACTATTTTTTTAAATGATGGATTATTTTCAAAAAAAATAATTATTCTGGAAAAATAAGCGACAAGTATCAAAAACTTTATTATCTTTGCAAGCAAAATTTTATGATTAATAACTAATTTAAATTTAAAATGAAAAAAGGTTTATTACTTACTTTTGGTCTTGTCTTGAGCCTTGGTGCATTCGCACAGGTAGCAAAATCCGAACTCCGTATGGGTGTTGCTAACAGGAACAAAGCTGTTCTCGGAACAGAACAATTTGAATCACAGTCATTCAAATCAGACGCAGTAAAGAGCGTTGTCGTCAACAAATCACTCAACATGGAAATCGCTGACGTGTTCTACACAAACTACGATTTACAGTCAAACGCTTTTGTTGCAAACCGTATGTACCAGAAAGCCAACGGCGACATCGCTGTAGTAGCAACAATGTCACACGAGGCTAACCAGCAAGCCACTGACCGTGGTACAGGTTATAACTTCTACTCAGGCGGAGAGTGGGGCGATGAGCCAGAATCACGTATTGAGAACATCAAAACAGGTTGGCCTTCAATCGCACAGTATGGTGCAAACGGTGAAATCTTAGCCTGCCACGCTGACGGCATCTATGTATTCTACAGAGAGGTCGCAGGAGAAGGCGAATGGTTACCAATCACTGGAACAACAGGCAAGCTTCCTGTACAGGTGCCAGAAGGATACACCAATGATGCTACACCAGCATGGCCAAGAATAGCAACATCTGGTGCTAACCACGACATCATCCACATCGCTGCCAACATCCAATTCTCAGGAACAACAACAGTCCAGACACAGATCTATTTCCGTTCAGAAAACGGTACAGACTGGACATGCAACTACTCACCATTGGCAGAATATGACGCACACGAAGGCATCTACTCAGCTGACGACTACGCTATCGCAGCTAACGGTGACGTCGTAGCTATCCTCTATTCAGGCTCAGTAATGGGTGGCACAGAGATGTTCAAATCAACAGACAACGGTCTCACATGGGAGAGAACAATGATCTGGGAGAACCCATACTACAACCTCGACTGGACAAACGACCCAGCATCAGTTTACACCGACACTCTCTTTGCAGCTAACAACGCAGCTATCGCTATCGACAACAACGGTATGGCCCACGTTGCAATGAACTGCTTCGAGTTCGCTCACCAAGAACTTGGCGACACATATAACTACTGGTACGGCTTAGCCGTTGATGGTGTTTACTACTGGAACGAGACTCACGAGGCTCCTATCCAATCACCTGACGGCAACCCACACCACGCTTTGAGACTCTGGTGGCCTATCCCAGACCAATCAGGTTATGTAGCTCACCGCGAGGACGACAGCATCGCTTTCTGCGGCTGGATTAAACCAGACCCGGAGACTTACTGGACCGAGTTCGAATCAGACAAATTCTACAAAGAAGCCGACTATATCCACCACTGGATGGGCTTATCAGCAACTCCAGCTATCGCCGTTGACCCAGCAGGTAACGTAGCAGTTGCTTACTCATGCCCAGATTTGGGACGTGACGACGGACAATGCTACTACAGAAGCACCTTGATCAGCTACAAAGACGCTGACTCAGACGTCTGGATGGTAGCAGCCGACAATGTTTGCGACGACCCAATGTACCAATACACAGAAACAGTGTTCGTCAATGGTGTACAGAACCCTGTCAACGAGAACGAGTTCATCTTCTCATACAGCGGTGACGACGTCATCGGTCTCTACTGGGGCACAAATGCAACACAGCCTGCAGCATCTGACAACTACATCTCAGTTGTTAAGGTCGCTTCAGAATATGTCGCTGTTGAAGAAACAGAAGCTAAAGACGTTGTTAACAACATCTATCCTAACCCAGCAACAGACTACATCTGCATCAGCGCAGCAATGAGCGCAGACGCAACAATCACATTCTCAAACCTCGCTGGCCAGACAGTTAAGAGCTTCAACAAAAACCTCTCAACAGGTAACAACACTATTAACATCGACCTCGCAAGCGGCGTATATTTCTGCACTGTAAGCGCAAACGGTTTCAGCAAGACAACTAAAGTCGTTGTTAAATAATTTTAACATACAATAATTCATGTTTAAAGCCGGAGCGGGATTCTACTCCGGCTTTATGCCTTTATCAATGAATATCATATAAAACTACACTTATGAAAAAACACTTCCTACTCTTATTATTGTCAATAGTTACTCTCTCATTTTTTTCTTCCTGCTCAAACAACAGCGTCTCCATCAATGACTTCGCAACAAAAGCCAAAGACCTTGTGGGCCAAGAAGTCACCATCAAAGGCGTAGCACAACACATCTGCAGCCATAGCGGAAGAAAACTATTCCTCTCACCGACAGAAGGCGGCGAGACGTTGGTAACAGTGTTCACAAACCCCGACATGAAGCCTTTTGACAAGGAGACTATTGGAAAAACCTATACAGTGAAAGGCATCGTGAAAATAACAAACACCATCGACGAAGGCTACCTGCAGGAATGGGAGAGACAAGTGAACGCAAGCATAGCCAAAGGCGAGGCACAAGAAGCAGAGGAACACTGCGGAACAGAAAACAAGGCAGCTGGAATAGAAGTTGACAACAACATCGAAAACCCGGAACTCGCACAGATTAACGCCTTCCGCAAGAAAATTGAGGAAAACAACGGCCAGCCTCTTGTGTTCTACCATGTGGAATGCAACTCTTTTGAGGTAGAATAATAGACACCTGCACACCGCAGTTATTTTGACAAAATATTATTCATTGCCAAAGTATTAGAAAGACATATCATTATTTGACACAAGTCAAAGAGATAGTTCGGATATACGCCGAGCGTACAAATTCAAGCGGGATGCCAAAGGCATCCCGCTTGAATTATTAACAACAACAAATGGTATCTTATCTAATCATCACTTTAAAACCACCATCTGCGGTGACGGAAGAACAGAGTGAGACCAACACCAAGAACAACCATCACACCAAGGATAATCCAAAATGCAAGCAAAGAGCCTTCCGGAATAAACGGGAACACCACATTCATTCCAAACAACCCAGTGACAAAAGTCAAAGGAAGAATAATAGACGAGATAAGGGTGAGAATCTTCATAATCTCGTTCGTCTTGTTGGTCTGCATGGAGTCGAATGTCTTCGACAGACCTTCAATCAAGTCCTCGTAATCCTCCGTCATGTCCCACACCTTCTGGTAGTAGTCAAGGATATTGCCCCAATAGTCTTCCATATACTCCAAGTCGCCGAAGCCACGAATCTGTCCTGTCTCAAAAGCGTGGAACACCCTGAGCTGCGGCTTGAAAATAGTGTTTATTGTGATAATATTTTTCCTCGTGATACTAATCCTCTCGATAATCTTCACCTGCTTCGAGCCAAACAGCTCCCTATTAATCAGTTCAAGGTCAAGGCCTTCCTTCTTAAGCAGGTATAACGACTCTTTCATCAGCTTCTCAAAGATACGATATAATAGAATATCAGAAGTCCTAATATTATCGGAAAGCTCTTGCGGGTCACGTTCCTGATACTCATTAAACAGCTGGCTCACATACCACGCTGATTTCTCAATAGTTATGATGTATTCTCTTCCCCAGAAGAACTTCACCTCTTTAGTACGAATAAACCTATTCTGACGGTCAAAATTAGGATATTGAAGAATCAGGAAGTAATAGTCATCGTAGATATCTATTTTCGGACGCTGGTTGGCCGACTTGCAGTCCTCTATGTCCAAGGGGTGGAAATGGAAATTTTCTCTTAGAAACTTAAAATCCTCCTCATCAGGATTTGTAACATGACGCCAAATAAGTGAACCGATTTTCAAGGACTCTATCATGCTTCCCCCTTTCTTTAAAAAATGACAAGGCCACTATAGTAGTGGATAATCCCCAATCATTTATGTTTAACAATTCTACATTCGTTAATCGTTTTCTCCAAAACGTGCAAAGATACAATATTTTTTACAAAAAACAAGCAAAAAATTTTAATAATAATAACATCTTTCTTTTGAAAAGGTAAAGAGAGGGCAAAAGACATAGAGGCCGTGTAGGGTAAAATGATTCTGACGCGACCTCTATGGCAATGTAATTAACTGATATAGTTCAGTGTCTCACTTGACTTTACGGATAAACATTCCGGGGCGAACATTCTTACAACCCTTGAACGTTGTTGCGGTGCATTTTAGTCCGTCCTTATCTCTGTTTTTGAGAGGCACATTCATCATCGTCTCCCTACTATTGAGGCGCATCTCGTTTCTCACATCGTTATAATAATAGTTGTCCCAGATTTTTCCTTTCACCGCTTTCACAGTGCCTTTGACAATAAGTTTTCCCGTCTGCACATCATATTGATACACTTTGAATTTGTCGCCCGGCTCCACACCTTCTTTTGTACCAATCCTTGCTGTTACCACCGGTCTCTTAGGTGGTCGCGGGTTCACGAGAAGCAGGCCGGTACGAGCGTTTTTCAATTTCTTAGGTTTAAATGTGGTTGCTGTAACCATATTGCCTTTCTTATCCAACTGCGGTTTATAATAGCATGATGCCTCCGCACCGAAACCCTCGTCATTGTCCCATATCTTTCCTTTTTTCACCTCAGCATAGCCATAGAAATTGCCATCTTCGTCAACGACAGAGAAGACCTCACCGCCTCTAAGTCCTTCTTTTGTACCGATTTCAGCCGTGATGACACCATTTTCAACCTTTATTGGAGCTGAGAGGTTTGGGCTTACAAGACTGTAGAAATCGAGAATCGGGGTCCACACCTTGAAGACATCGTTACGGTCCTGAAGTTTCTTGAAAACATTATTCAGGTTACGCACAATAGCAAGGTCGATAATCTCTCCAAACGACTTATTGATAGATATCAGAACTACACTTGAATTAGACTGACAATCAACATATTCCATCTTAAAGCGGTCAGAAGTCAAAAGCAACTCTGGATTTTGAATCACCTTATCATTGAAATACCTTTCGGTCTCGTCGTCCCACACAAGGCGATAGAGCCATGTATAAGATTTCAAGGTGTAGCCGTCTTTTGTAGCGAGATAGGTGGCATGAGCAGCAGTTTCCGCGATATTACATATCATGTTGGCCATATCAGGATTTGAGCCATTCTCAATAGCCTTGTCGCGCGTCAAGCGGGCGGCGATGATGGCTGCGTCTCTTACAGCAGCGGCAACAGGCTCATTCTCAATGAATGACAGTTTGGTAAATGTCATAAAGGTAAACGGAAGGAGTTTCATTGAGAGCTCCTTTATCATTATATCCCTATCTCTTTTCAATGAATTCATAGTGACATCCTCGTCGCCGGCGTTCACCGTATAGTATCCACGCTCAAAAACAGTCTGCATGTTTATCTTGGCCTCCGGGTTCTCCGGATAATCTATGTCATAGTTTATCGTCCCCCTTGGATTATAGTTGAACCATCGTTGCACTATCCTGTTCGCCACCTTATTATTATTAATATATCTTGTCAACGCCTTCGTCATAGCTTCCTCATTCTCCGGGTCAACAGGAAGGCTCACGACACCGATATTTGCGTAGTGCTTATTGTATTGGTTAGGGAAGTTCCTTTCCGGATCCATGAAATTGTTCCACGACGCATCAACGAGCTCTTTGTTTGGGAAATAGTCCGAGTCGAGATACACCATTTCAAGAGAGCTGCGCATATACATGCAGGTGCCATCATCTTGTTGCGACATCATGATAGAATAGTTCTGCTCCTGGGCATTAAGCATTAGGAACGAGAGACTTAAAAACAGGGAGATAAGTACTTTTTTCATTTAGCTAATATTTGGTTAAACTTTCTTTTTCCCATTATTTTTCAGAGATAACGCATACACTTTTGTACAAACCAACTATATGAGGGCTTACCGACAACTCTTTGATTGTTCAAAAAAGCCACATCAAAACCACGCGCTATCATTATAAATATTTGATATTCAGATAATTATAATTATATGTTTAAAGACTATCAAACAATAATCCTCAAACACTTCAAGGTGCGAAGTTATAAAAAAAATTTAAAAACAAAAAATATTATTTCCAATTTAATGTATTGACAAGATGTCGGGCGTCATTGGTGATGAAATCAATCACCGGACGGAGGGAGTCGTTGTTTGGATAGACATTAAAATATAAAGAGCCACGCATGAAATGCGACACGCTGTCGGTCAGGTAGAACTGCATAGGCGACGCAACGCCTTCACCTTCAATGAAATACATCAATCCATACACATCGCGGTCAGCATCAATAACCACGCTGTCCCTAATGCCGGTTGCTTTTGTTATATGCTTGGTAATCATCTGATAAGAGTCCTCGATATAGTCAGACAGGTTGTTTTCTACCTTTTTATATGAAAGATGTATGGTACCTTTGAACGAAGGGAACTCAATGTTTATCCATTCTTTTTCTTCAATAGAGTGAAAATCAGGGGTGATAGTGGAATAAACGGGATACTCGAAGCTATAGTAGCTCATGGAATCGAGGGAGACGTATTGTTTCTCTGGCAGGGCGATTCGGAAATATCCGCGAGGTTTGGGCTGAGGCACATCGGAGCAAGAGGATAGCGACAACGACAGCAACCCCACCACTGAAACGATGAACGACAACCGGAACAATCTATTTATTCTCATTGTAAGTCACTTTTATCTCAATAATCCTGCGTTTATCGGCTTTCTCTATAACGAAGCCGAACTCCTTGTAAGAGGTAGAATAGCCTGCCACCGGGATACGCCCTTCCATCTCCAAGATAAGTCCAGCGAGGGTATCCGACTCGCCTTTTATCTCCTCAAAATACAACTCATTGATGTCGAACACCTTACAGAAGTCCACCAGACTCGTCTGACCTTGAAAGATATAAGTGTTGTCATCAATCTTATGATAAAATTTGTTATCGTTTGCGGCATCGAACTCATCTCTGATATCGCCAACAATCTCTTCAAGCACATCTTCCATGGTGACAAGTCCGGAGGTGCCGCCATATTCATCAACAACGATGGCGATATGAATCTTCTTTGAGCGGAAATCTTGGAACAAGTCGTTGATTTTCTTATTCTCAGGCACGAAGAAGGCTTGACGGATAAGACGTTGCCAATGGAAGTCATGAGTGTCAAGGAAAGGCAGAAGGTCTTTCACGTAGAGAATACCTTTAATATCATCGAGGGTGTCCTCATAGACGGGGATACGTGAGAATCCGTTCTGTATGACCATCTCGATAAGGTTGTCGAACTGCGTTGAGAGCTTCACGGCGAAGAGCTGCACACGCGGCTGCATGATGTCGCTCACCTCTTTTTCCCCGAAAGTGGCAATACCTTGAAGCATAGAGCGTTCATCGGCAGGCGTCTCATCAGCGGTAGTGAGATCGACAGCAGTACTTAAATCAGTGATTGACAGAGTGTTGACATTTTTCTTTGCGAGACGTTTATCGATGATAGAAGTAGAATGTACAAGAATACTGCTGAGCGGCTTGAAGAAAAACATCAGGAACTTTATCATCGGGGCGATATTCGTAGCAAGCGAGCGCGCACTTTTCGCGGCCGTGATTTTAGGAATCATCTCTCCAAAGATAAGGAGGAGAGACGTGACTATTATCACGTTGATAATGAACGCCCACAACGGGTTTACCTCAAGGTTAAACATCAGCGACATAATATATGTCGAGAATATCGTAATCGTCACATTTACTAAATTATTGAATATCAGGATAGTAGCAAGAAACTGCTTAGGCTTGTTCCTGAGTTCGAGGACCAATTTCTCTGCACGGTTATCCGAGTTCTCCATTTCATTGATATCGTTAGGGAGAAGGGAGAAGAACGCCGTCTCACTACCGGAGGCGATTGCGGACAACATCAGAAGCATAATAAAAATAATGAGGCAGATTGCGGAAGTCCATGACAATCCGATGAAGAAAGGCGTCTCTGCCGAAAGAAGTATCATGTCAAGAAAACACATAATTAGAACGGGAGGTCATCTCCATCGTAGGCTGAATTAGGAAATTGGGGCTCAACAGGCTGCTGAAATGGCTGTTGATACTGAGTCTGAGATGGCTGTGGCGGCTGCTCTACAGATTGATGATACTGAGGCTGGTATGGCTGCGAAGGCTGCCCTACAGATTGCTGGTACTGAGGCTGAGATGGCTGTGGCGGAAATTGA
>SAMEA3663299__coassemble_478_pt1 | contig 18561 bp, 16 predicted proteins | sample SAMEA3663299__metabat2_high_PE_026 | metagenome-assembled genome bin SAMEA3663299 (sample SAMEA3663299) | pig gut metagenome | biome: pig gut; feature: pig-associated habitat; material: faeces | place: China | collected 2013 | reverse complement strand
AAATAAAAAAGAGTGCCGGAATAATAAACACTCTGGCACTCAATAAAAAAATGACAAACAAATTATAAGTTAATATTGGCTTCTTTCCATTTTTCAATTGGAGGGATGATGCCAAGACCAATTATCTCATCACGCATTTTGCAGAGGTGTTCGTATGAAGCCTGCAGAGCCTCCATCTCCTGAGGTGTGCCTGTAGGTGCTGTGAAGTGGACACCCGTGGCGTCAATGACAGAAGGCATAGCCATCATCACGTTCTTAAAGCCGCATTTATCGCAGTTGACGTAGCATCCTGAAGGCAGGGTGAATTTCTCACCACCCATTGCTGCCTCTATCATCTTCACTGAATTATATGCCGGGCTTTGGAATGATGACCTTCCGCGGAGTTTGATGATTGCCGAGCCGCCTTGGATGGTCTTCTGTTTTATCTCAGCCATTTTTTCCGGAGAGATGATATCCATCAAAGGTTTGCCGTCAACTTTCACTTGAGAAGCGAATACTGCCATCTGCTCGCCGTGACCGCCGTAAGTGTTTGCGCCGGTGACGCTGCTCATCGGGACACCGAATTCCTTTGCGAGGTTGCTCTGGAGGCGTGTGGAGTCGAGAGCTGCGAGCGTTGTCACTTGGTCAGGACGCAGGCCTGAATGGAGAAGCACTACGAGACCTGTGAGGTCGGCTGGGTTGAAGATCACCACGACATGTTTTACGTCAGGGCAGTATCTCTTCACGTTCTTTCCGAAATCCTCGGCAATCTGGCAGTTGCCTTTAAGGAGGTCCTCACGTGTCATACCCTCCTTACGTGGAGCGCCACCTGAAGAAATGATGTATTTGGCATCTTTAAATGCCACCTCAGGGTCAGTGGTCCATGTGATGTTAGCTCCTTCAAAACCGCAGTGATACATCTCTTCTGCCACGCCTTCAAGACCAGGAGCATAGATGTCATAAAGACAGATGTTTGGTGTAAGCCCAAGCATGAGGGCTGTCTGAGCCATATTGGAGCCTATCATACCAGCGGCACCAACGATGGTCAATTTCTCATTTGTTAAGTAGTTCATCTCTAAAATATTTAATATCAACTATTTATTATTTCTTTCTTTAACTATTTCTTCCTGTTTATCCTTAGGTGTAGGCGAGTACTGGTAGAACTCCATTGAGTAGTTGGCCCTTCCAGAGGTGAGATTCCTCAGTGCGGTAGCATATCCGAACATCTCCATAAGAGGCACGAAGGCGTCAAGTTTCTGAGAGCCTTTACGGAAACGCCTCATCGCCTCGATACGTCCGCGGCGTTTGTTAAGGTCACCGGTGACATTGCCGATATAGTCGTCCGGGGTATTGACCTCGACCTTCATCGTTGGTTCGAGAAGGATAGGAGAGGCCTTCATGAAAGCCTCCTTGAAGCACATCTGCGCGCAGAGCTGGAACGACATATCAGATGAATCGACGGGGTGGTAGCTTCCATCGACGAGGACGCATTTCACGTCAACGACAGGGTAGCCGGCGAAAGGACCTTTCACCATTGCGGCCACAAGGCCTTTCTGCACTGAAGGGATAAACTCTTTGGGTATGACGCCGCCCTTCGTCATGTCAACAAACTCGAAGCCCTTGCCTGGGTTCGGCTCGAAGCGGATGACGGTGCGTGCAAACTGACCGCTACCTCCTGTCTGTTTTGCGAACTTATAGTTACACTCGAAAGGAGTTGTGATAGTTTCGCGGAACGAGACAGACGGTGCGCCCACTGACACCGGCACCTTGAACTCGTCCTTCAGGCGGTCAACGATAATCTCAAGATGAAGCTCGCCCATTCCCGCGATGATGGTCTCCTCCGTCTCCTCATCATAATGCGACCTGAACGAAGGGTCCTCGTTACACAGTTTAGACAGAGCCTCACCAAGTTTGTTACGGTTCTTCTTATCCTCAAGGTTTATCTTCATCTCAATAACCGCTGGAGGGATATGGATGTTCTCTAACAACACCGGTGCGCTGTCGTCACACAGAGTGTCGCCGGTCCTTGTAATCTTCATTCCCACGAGGGCGACTATTTCACCTGCGCCGGCTTCAGAGATCTCTTCTCTCTCCTTTGCCTTGATGCGGAACACTCTGCCCACTCTCTCATATTTCCCCTTATTTGTATTATATACGCTCATTCCGCTTGTCAGTTTGCCGCTGAAGATTCGGATAAAGGTTTGCTGTCCGACATAAGGGTCGTTGATAAGTTTAAATGCGAGAGCTGCAAACGGCTCGTTATCAATAGGGTTACGTTGTATTGTCTTCTCCTCATCATTAGGGTCGTGGGCGATGATTGCGCCAAGGTCCTTAGGTGAAGGCAGATAGTCAACGACAGCGTCGAGAAGCAGCTGAATACCTTTGTTCTTATATGCAGAGCCGCAGAGCACCGGGACCATCATCAGTTTTATTGTCGCCTCCCTGATAGCTGCCTTGAGCATATCCACAGGCACCTCCTCGTCAGCAAGGTACAGCTCCGCAATATTGTCGTCAAAGTCAGCCACATGCTCTATCAGGTTATGCCTCTCAGCAACAGCCTTCTCCATCATGTTCTCAGGGATTGGGCCGATGATACGTTCTTTATCATTGAAAATGACGGAGTTCATATTAACAAGGTCTATCATTCCCTCAAATGAGCTCTCAACACCTATAGGAAGCTGCAACGGCACAGCATTTGCTCCAAGATACTTGTTCATCTGGCTTACCACCTCATAGAAATCCGCTCCCGTCCTGTCCATCTTGTTCACAAAGGCGATACGAGGGACACGGTATTTGTCGGCTTGGTTCCACACCGTCTCACTCTGTGGCTGGACCCCGCCAACAGCACAGAACACTGCTATCATACCATCGATGACGCGCAGCGAACGCTCCACCTCAACGGTGAAATCCACGTGACCGGGAGTGTCTATCAAGTTTATCTGATAGTCATTCCAATGCGCCGTGATGGCTGCAGATGCTATTGTGATACCACGTTCCTGTTCCTGCTTCATAAAATCCATTGTAGCCTGCCCGTCATGCGTCTCTCCAACCTTACGATTCACACCTGTGAAATACAGGATTCGCTCCGAACATGTTGTCTTTCCAGCATCAATATGTGCAGCAATGCCTATGTTCCTTAATTTCGAAATGTTAATTGCCATATTATTATTTTGATAATCAATTATTTTTCTTGATTTTTAAGATAAAAAATCCATTTTGCAAATATACTTCTTTTCCTTTATCCGTCATCTTTTGTGAATGATATTTTTCTTCATTATTCTATTCTTGAACAACGTTGAATATCAACGGCATCAAAAATGCCGCTATCATTAGGCGACTTTTATTATTTTTTTAGGAAGCAAAAAAGACACCCACACAATGTCATGCGGGTGTCCCGATTACGTTATCTACAGTTAATTTATTCTTTTACAACACTCTGAACTGACGAGCCGTTGCTTGTTACAATACGGAGGAAATAGACGCCATTGGGGAGTCCTGAGATATTCACCACGTTGCTTGTCTCTGTCATCAAGACGCGTCCGGTGTTATCGACGACCTCTACATATTGAAGGTTGTCAGCCTCTACATAGACAATTCCTGATGAGGGGTTAGGATAAGCGAGGGTGTGGCTTGCGTCGAGCGTTGTGGTTCCCAAGATGCCATTAACGCCGCATCTCAACATCCAAGTAAGGTTCTGTCCATAATCGAGAATATTGTTCCAATAGCTTCCGTCGATGCAGAGCCAGCCACCATTACGGTCACCGCAGAATGTTGCTGCCGACATTGGCCAAGCGAGTGAGGAGCGCATGACGACCCAGAGGTTCTTCTTATTGTTGAACTGTATAGGCTCGCTGAAAGAGAACTCCACATAGCCGCTTGTCTCTGAGTTGAGATGAAGTGTCTTAGAGCCGATTAGTTCGTCGGGGGCGTTATCTCCGCCCTGATAAATCATCGCCTCATACTGTCCAGGGGCTTCTGCGTTGAAATACATCTGCACCCAGTCGATTGTGTTCACAGTCTTCACCACGTTTGCGGGAAACATGGCTGCCCACATTACGGTGTAGCCGGAATATCCCGTGCCCATGTTTATCTCCCAAGGCCCGTCAGTGTATGTCAGAGGGTTGTTCATTGAATACACCTCCACCTCAAGGGATTCCGTTGTGGTGCCGAAGTCGTTTGACACCGCCACTGTTACAGTGAAGACACCGTTCTCGGTCCAGATGCATGACACCTCTTCGCCTGTAGCAGTAGGAGGGGTGGCTCCCTCTAATGTCCATTCGATGCTTGTGACAGGGTCGTAACTTGCAATTGTCACATCAAAATCAGCGGGCATTCCAAGGTAGGCCGACTCAGAGCCGTTTAATGATATGGCTGGTGCGACACCCGGTCTCGGATACTCCTCGATAAGCTTCTCGATATTTGACACTGTGACGACAGGATTGCTCGGATACAGCCCGAAGCTTTTTCCATATATATCGCAGTAAAAGCCGTTAGGTGCAATGAAATAAATGCTTGGAACATAGCCCTCATATAACGACATACATGTCGAAAGGCAGTCACGGTTGTCAATAATAGGGTACTCGATAGGCTCGCCGTTAGGAGTAACAGTCCAGTCACCCCACGAGATTGTTGACATCGTTGTTCCACTATTGCCGTAAATCTGCTCGATAGTGTTATCCTCCTCAATCTCAACCCATATCACCTGCACATCTTCCATCGCGTCAACGGCTTCAAGGACGCCTGAAGAATGAACGTTCCAGCATGGCTCGCACCAGCAGCACGAATAGTCGATGACCACACTTTTTCCCGACTCAAGAATCGCCCCCAAATCAACGGTGTTGCCATAAATATCTGTGGCAACAAAAGGCTCCGCAATCTGGCTCCATTCAGGAATCGCTCTCTCTACTTCTCCATACACAACTCCTTGAGGACGCTGCATGTCTCTAACCTGCGCCATTGATACAAGGCACATCGTTACTAAAAAAACAGATAATATAAACTTCTTCATTAATTTCAATCCGGTTATATAGACATCGGACTCATCGCTTCTTTGTTTGTTTCGGTCTGCAAAAATAAAATATTTTTCTTTATCTACAATGCAAGATTATTTTAATTCTCACTTTATCACACACTTCTTTTAAACTTCATTTTTGATAAAAATCAACATGTTTTTTATATTTTTAGAGTGGAAATGTGATAAAATAATTTTAAAAACAACCTTAAAAAACAAACACACAACATTCAGACAAGGACAAACATATCTAATAATCAATAACATACAATAAAATTATTTTTTTCAAAAAAAAATGTTGCACGAATGATAATCTTTTGTACTTTTGCAGTGGAGATATGGCAGAGCGGTCGATCGCGGCGGTCTTGAAAACCGTTATACAGAAATGTATCGGGGGTTCGAATCCCTCTGTCTCCGCAAGAGTCGCAAAGTAATGCAAAATACTATGCGACTTTCTTTTTTTAAAATTTTCACTCAAAGCCTTTGTCTTCTTATTCTGAAACGCGCTGCATTTTGCCACAAAAGTCTTACTCCAAGTCATATTAATTAATAAGGTGTACTTGACGAGCAAATGTAAGTTTTCTTTATTATTATTAACAAGAAAAATAACAGACAAGAGCAATGTAAACTTTCTAAAATAATAGGAAAATAAACATTTTCTTAACACGTTATAATACCAAAATCTTTTTCAATACAACTGTAAATATTGGGGATATGGCACTCATCAAACTGATTAGAAACACTTTATGCGTAATTATTGCCATGGCAGCCCTCTGCTCATGCAACAAAACATTTTCTGACTCACAGTTTAACAAGCTTTACGAGCTGAATGAGCGAGGAACAATAGTGTTCAAGGGAAGCATAAACAACAAAGACTATGCGGCATTTATCAACAAATATTCCCCCACAAACATTAGCGGACATAGTTTTTTGCTCGACGGCAACGATAACGACACGACGGCATTTTATTTAAAGAAAGACAACAACACCTTGGTTTTCAATCAAAAAGGAATCACAAGCAAATATAGAATCAAGAAGATGAGCTTTAGTGACGATGATGTGAGCGGAAGACTCCGACATGGATTATTTGGAAAAATCGACTTCAGGTTCAGCAGATATTACGTTCCGGAATACAGGGAGTGCGAGTCGAAACGGTATGTTGAGACGCTGTTTGATGTTGACACGATAAAGGACGTTAAATATGGCGAGGTTGAAGGATATTGGACCAAGACCGACTATTACGCTGACGTGAATGAGATATTGAAGGGGCAGGGGAAAACCCTTAACAACCAGCGTCTTGACTTGAGGATGGATATATATTTGCCCCATTCCGACACTCTTGCGAGCCGCCCACTGATAATGTTGATGCACGGGGGCGCGTTCTATGTCGGGAGCAAGGACGACACACCCATCAAGAAATGGTGCTCACACTTCGCATCGCTTGGATATGTCTCAGTATCAATAGATTACCGTATGGGATTCAGGCCTGCCAAGAGATCGATAGAGCGTGCGGTATATGCTGCCATCCAAGATTCTCACGCCGCAATGCGCTATCTCGTTGACAACCAGCACGTCTATGGCATTGACACCTCTATGATGTTTGTTGGAGGCACAAGTGCCGGAGCTATTACCGCGCTGCATCTCGCCTTCATGAACAACGACACACGCCCCGAATCCTCCTATGATGGTCTGTTCAGCGATGACATGGGACCTATTGAAAGCACAGGAAACAACATCTCCACCAACTTCACAATAAAAGGAGTAGCGGATATGTGGGGCGCGATTTCTGACATCTACATGATTGACTCTCAAGATATTCCCGTCATCGCCTTCCATGGCGACATCGACGACATAGTACCTTTCAACCATGATTACCCTTTTACAAAAATAGGCCCGCTGTGCAAACTGTTATTTAACAAGATGTACGGCTCGTCAGATATTATCAACAGGTTGAAAACCAATGGCGTAAGTAACTCCAATCTTTTCACCCTGCACAACACGGGGCATTCTCCTCACATCAACAGCTCAAGAGAAGTCAACGATGTGTTCTATTTTATCCAAGATAATATGGACCCGTTTTTTCACGACATCACAGTGTGCAACGACATACTCGCTGACGGCAATGTCTTTAGGCTGAAAAACCTGAACTCATCAAACGTCACTTGGCAGGCAGCAGGAGGCCTTATCTTAGAAAACAGCGGCAACGAAGTTACAATTGCTTGGTTCTCAAACGCTCCCGAACATATTGTCAGAGCCTCCGGGACCATTAGAGGCGCCGGCTTCACTTACGAAATGAATGTCAAATAATAATATTTAAAATCATATTCATTAAAGATTATTAACATCTATTCAAAAAAGAGACTGTCCATCGTTTACAAGATAATAACAAACGCGAATCAATAATAATCAATCAGTTATGAAAACAAGAACATTTACTTTGTTAATTTTAATTCTGTTATTATGCCTTAACGCCCCTGCTCAAACAGGCTTCAGTCTTGAAAATGTTGAGATACCATCAAGAATCAAGGGCAGAGCCGAGCGAATCATCACGCACAAAGGATACAGAGTTTCATACAACAGCGAATGGAAGATTCCGAACTGGGTTGCTTACGAGCTGACCGACGAGGAGGTTGAGGGAGAAGTGCCGCGTTCAAACAAGTTCGTACCGGACCCGATGGTACCCAAATATCAGACAGCCACCACCGATGACTATAAGAACTCAGGCTGGGACAGAGGGCATCTGGCTCCTGCGGCCGACATGAAATGGGACCCGCAAGCCATGAAAGAGTCGTTTTACCTTTCTAATATATGTCCCCAGAACCACAATCTCAACGCCGGAGTGTGGAAAGACCTTGAGGAACACGTCCGCGCCCTCGCGTCTCAGAAAAAGCACATCTACGTGGTATGCGGCCCAATAGTGAACGACGAGAGCAGGACAATAGGAGAAAACAAGGTAGTTGTCCCCGACGCGTTCTTCAAAGTGCTTCTTCAGGAAGAAAACGGGGAGATACACACTATCGGCTTCATATACGAAAACAAAAGCGGAAGAAAACCAATGTCAACATACGCTATGACCGTGAACGAGGTGGAAGAGATTACAGGAATTGATTTCTTCCCGTCACTGCCAAACAAAATAGAGAACGCAGTGGAGGACACCGTGGATTTCTCGAAATGGACTGTCAAAAAGGCGTCCGCAAACTCTAACTAACAATTAAAACAATGATTATCATTTAACTAAGACGCGACACCACAACAATGGAGCCACATCAAAAAATGTTGATAAATAATCAGAAAAAATTTGCTTCAAAATAAAAATGCGATTTATCTTTGCAAAAAACTAAAATCATGAACCTTATATACCTAATTGTCGGAGTAGTAATTGGCATTGTCGCAGGCATTTTTATCGGTTACGCCAGACGTCAGTCACTGATTGTCAGGGCAGAATTACAGCAGAAGCAGATAGAGTCATTAGAGAAGCAGCATCTGGAATCATTAAAGATACAGCGACAGCGATTTGACGAGACGATAGAGAGAGTAGAGGCACAGATGCGCCTTGCCACCGACGACATGCTCAAGCAAAGGCAGAAAGAACTCGCCGAGACGAATTGTGCGAGCCTCGGCAACATAGTAAACCCGCTCAAGGAGACATTAGACAAGATGAAAAAAGCCATTGACGACAACACCTTGAGGCAGACATCCTTGAGCAGCGAGATGAAGGCAAACATAGAAAACATGCTGAGGCAGAGCGAGGCGGCAAAAATGAGTGCCGACGAACTGGCACGAGTGTTCAAACACGGAGCCAAAGTACAAGGCGACTGGGGAGAGACCGTCCTCGACGAACTACTTGAGTCACAAGGCTTAGTGCGCGGAATACATTACGACACCCAATGCGTCATCAGAGACGAGAAAGGCAACCCGATAAAATCAGACGACGGCTCAACAATGCGCCCCGACATAATACTCCACCTCGACCAGCAAAGAGACGTGATAATAGACTCAAAAGTGTCCCTCACCTCCTATATCGACTACGTGAATGCAGAAAACGAAAGCGACAGGGATAAACACCTCAAGGGGCATATCGACAGCCTGAACAAACATGTCAGAGAGCTCTCGCAGAAAGACTACTCATCGTATGTGCCAAGGAGCAAGACCCGAATGAACTATGTGATAATGTTCGTGCCAAACACCGGCGCACTTTGGACAGCACTGAGAGCACAGCCAGACCTATGGAGAAAAGCGATGGAAAAAGACGTGTTTATCGCTGACGAACAGACATTATACGCGGCTTTAAAGATAATAAACCTCACGTGGAAACAAATCGCCCAAGCACAAAACCACGAACAGCTGTACGACCTTGCTAACGAGATAGTGGATAGAGTGGGCATGTTTTACAAGCATTATTCAGCCTTGGGCAAGGCTATCGACAACGCACACTCCGCCTTCGAAGAAGGAGAGAAGAAACTCATAAACGGCAGACAAAGCATCATAAAGTCATGTAACAAACTTATTGACTTAGGTGCAAAGCAAAGCTTAAAGAACAGGCTGCCGCAAAACAACGAATCAGAGGACTTTGCAAGCTTAGAAGAAGACCATAATCAGAAAATAAACACATAACATCATGAATAACAACGTAATAGACACCATCATCTCAAGAAGGAGTATCAAGAAATATCTTGACAAGCCCGTAGCCAAGGAGCTTGTAGAGACAATAGTGAAGGCTGGGACATTCGCACCATCAGGAATGAACAGGCAGTCAGCCATAATACTCGCCGTGACAGACAAAAAGACGAGAGACATACTCAGCGAGATAAACGCCCGGCTGCTAAACATCAACTCTGACCCGTTTTACGGAGCCCCCGTCGTCCTTGTCGTCCTCGCTAAAAAAGATGTGAGGACCAACATCAATGACGGCTCTCTCGTATTAGGCAATATGATGATAGCCGCACACAGCCTCGGACTCGGCTCCTGCTGGATTCACAGGGCGAAAGAGACCTTTGAGACTGAAGAGGGTAGGAGGATACTTGAACAAAACGGCATCAACCCTGACGAATATATCGGAGTGGGAAACTGCATTGTGGGCTACACTGACGAGACCGGCATAAAACCTCAAGCACCTCGAAAAGAGAACTATGTGTTCTGGATATAATTAATACTATTGTAGTATCCTAAACTAACATCACCGCCGAGCCACCGCCTTATTATTAAGGTGTGTGGCATTATCACTATCATTCCTCATCGTCCTGACATCTGACCTCTACTGTAAGTGTATTACGACGAGGAAAGAAGACTGTATGATGTCTGTATATTATTTACGGCTTCATAATTAAGCCGATTAATCTTATTTCTACGTATTTCTCTGTAATCTTTAAGGATTCTAAACCTTGAAGAAGATACATATTGTATTTCAAGTGATAGTTATAAAAGGACTAAAATATTAAAGATGCGTTTTGTAATATCCGAACAGCATGTCTTTCAATAAATTGAAAAAATCACAATGATTATTGTATATTTTACAAAGGTTGTGTCAAGATTTGGAACAGGTGTGTTGTAATTTTGCAGCCGAATAAAAACGGTGGAAACAGACAAAAAAAGTCCCAGAGCCACAAAAAATTTATGAGGCCGCATTTAGCAAAAGATGTTGAAGGATTATAATCTGGTTATCTGTTAAGGTCGGACCTTAGAGTCCGACCTTATGGATAAAGGAAGGAGGGGAAAAGGCAGGTGGACATCATCCATTCACAAAATATTGATAACCACTATTTTACACAAAGGAATAATTTTTTTCATAAAAAGAACGTTCGTATAAAAAAAAAGTGTATTTTTGCAGTGGGTAAGTCTTATACGACCAGCTCCCATCAAACTCCCCCAGGATCGGAAGGTAGCAAGGGTAGATGGTTGAGCGGTGCGATATAAGTAGCTTACCCTTTTTTTGTATTATGATAATAAATCTTACATACACAAGGAAGCAGTATTGGTCAACAGTCATAATATCAGGATTGTTGTTAAGTGTTTTATTATCAGCTGTTTATATTCTATTTTACAAGCGTCTTTATCTTACACACTCGTACATCTTCTCCATCATATATTTAATCCCGATAGTATGGTTAAGTGCGACAGTGGCATTTTTCAAGATGAAGTTCGTTTGGGGAGAGTTCACATATTGGCAAGCATTCCTAATGAGCATGGCAACAGGATGCATTGGTTCCGTATTGTTCAGCGTTGCAATATTTATTTTATTCTATTTCAATCTGTTACATACCAAGATAAGTTTATTTGAGAACGGAGCGATGCTCAGACACCTTTTTTCTCCGCAAGCGACCGCACTGTCGATGTTGCTAATAAATCTTATTTTGACGCTTATTTATTCATTAATATTATCTATCTTTGTGCGAAAAAAACAGGAATAATGGATATCTCAATAATAGTACCTTTATTAAATGAGGAAGAGTCGCTGCCGGAACTCGAGGCATGGATTCGTCGGGTGATGGAGCAGAACAGCTTCTCTTACGAAATAGTGTTTGTTGATGACGGAAGTACTGATGGCTCATGGAGTTGTATTCAGAAGCTGAAGAAAAACAACGACAATGTGAAGGGGATAAGATTCAGGAGAAACTATGGCAAGTCGGCGGCTCTCAACGAGGGCTTCAAAGTTGTAAGCGGAGATGTGGTGATAACGATGGATGCCGACTTACAGGACAGTCCTGACGAGATTCCCGGCTTATACCACAGCATCATAAACGAGGGCTTCGACCTAGTAAGTGGCTGGAAGAAAGTACGTTACGACTCAAAACTCACAAAGAACATTCCTTCAAAATTCTATAATTGGTCAACAAGAATGATGACCGGGATAAAGCTCCACGACTTCAACTGCGGCTTAAAGGCGTATAGGAATGAGGTGGTAAAGAACATCGAAATCTACGGAGAGATGCATCGATACATACCTGTTATTGCAAAAGCGGCAGGGTTCTCCCATATTGGCGAAAGGGTAGTGCATCACCAGAAAAGGAAGTTCGGCACCTCCAAATTCGGAATGAACAGATTTATAAGAGGTTACCTCGACCTGCTCACTATCACCTTCATCTCAAAATTCGGGAAACGCCCAATGCACCTCTTCGGAGGACTTGGAACAATAATGTTCCTTGTAGGATTCATTATAGGCATCATACTCGTCGTCAAAAAGTTCGCGTTCGCAGCTTACGGCATGACAAACCGCCCGCTATTCTATTTTGCCCTCATCTGCATCATCTTAGGCGTCCAACTGTTTCTCACAGGATTTCTTGCCGAGCTCATACAAAACGTATCGTCAAAACAAAAGGTTTATGGCATAGCAGAAAGATTATAAATCTTCATAATAATTTGATTCACCCCGAAACCACTATTCTTTCGGGGTGTTTCTTTTTGAAAGCCAATATTTTAACAACTTAAAGTGTTTACAGCCAAACTATTTCAACTGTTTCACCATAATAAGCTCTTGTTGGCGTTCCTCAAAAACCTCGAATCCAGCCTTGAGATACATCTTTGAGGCAAAATTAGATTTGTCAACCGACAAAGAGACCTTTTCATAACTTTTTTCTCGCAGATGAGACAACAATGCTGAGAGCAGTGCCGTACCTATGCCTTTACCGCGGTATTCGGGATAAACTGATAAAGCGATTTCCGGCGTCTTTTCATCAACTTTTCCGTAGGAGCAACCCATTCTTGACCATGCTGCACCCACAACAAAACCACCAATAACAGCTACAAAGCACACATCATCGGTACGCTGTCCAAAATCTTTGACGTATGCCCACACCATAGGCTCCTGTATCACCGTGCGTGACAAGGTGGCACTTCCTTCCGGCTGGAAAATAGCCTCATACAGGAAGTCAGTAAGCAACATTACCTCACTTGGCTCTATCAGCCTGATACATAAAGATTTCATCTTCAATAATTTAACTCAAACATTATTATTAACTTCGCCGCGATATCATTTCAATGGACGCATCGTTACCGCTGGGATTACTTTTTCCATTGTTCAAACTACGTTGCAAAGATAGTCTATTATTCTAACTCCCAACTGTAAGATTTCCAAGGGGTGGGGGATAGGTTTAATATATTGTCTTGTCACTCTTCTCCCTCCAAGCATTGAAGGCCTTGAGGGCTTCGTCACGCATGAATGGCTCGATTGGTTTCTTGCGCTCATTCAGTGGCAGGGCAATCTCCTGATAGATGAAATCGTCGTCGAAACCTATCTCTGCCGCATCATTGCGGTTGTTGGCATAATATATTCTGTCGATGTGAGCCCAATAGATGGCACCCAAACACATTGGACACGGTTCGCACGATGTGAAAATCTCACATCCCGATAGGTCGAATGAGCCCAATTTCTTTGTAGCGAGGCGTATGGCGTTTACTTCAGCATGTGCCGTCGGGTCGTTGTCTATTGTAACGCTATTTGAGGCCTCAGCCACTATTTCGCCGTTGCGTGCTATGACCGCCCCAAAAGGACCGCCACCATCCTTTACACTTTCGATTGAAAGCTCTATGGCTCTCCTCATTAGTTCTGTTTTGTTCATACCTGCAAAAAAACTGTTAATTCCTACGATGGATGCAAAGTCTTATCCGAAATGACGGTATCCGTATCGTCTGCTCATTCACCCTATACTGTAGAATAGGCATAATACTAATTTGACACATTTTTCCAAAAAGAATCTCTCTTCAAAAAGATGATTTGTCAGCGCAAAAATATAAAAAAATAATTAATAACACTATAATTTAGGTAAAAATGACATCTAAAATTCCACCCCACTTATGTCATTACACTGCCACATAAAGATAGGAAGGAATAGACAACACATCATATATATTATATTAAATGCGTCACATTTATTTCTTATATTTCTTTCCCATGGCAAGTAGAGCACGTCCATTCCATTGTTAATCATCACAAGTGGGTTATAGTCGCCAAGGTTGAGAAGCACCTTTAGCAACACCTTAATGAATATCTGTTTCATGCGGATTGACCCCAAGGGTTGGGAATACTCCGCCGCACAAGTCGTAGAAGCGTTTGAATAGTGCTTTCAGTCGCTCTGTTACTGTGCGCTTTTTTGCTTCGCGGCTGCCTCCGGTGCCGAAGAGCGGCATTGGCGGCAGAATACCGGCTATGCCTGTGCCCGACTCGCGTATTTCGCCGTCGCGGAACGACTGCTGAAGAAATTCTACAGTCTGCTCGGTCTTCAGATTTTCTGTTGCTATAAGTTCTTGCAGTTCCTTGCCCAATTTTTGACGAACATACATAGCCCATTCGTCATTGATGTTGCTTCCGGCAGAAGTGTTCTGCACGAATTGCATGATAAGGTCTTCCTTGTCGCGCAGGTCAGGGGTTGCGGTAATCGATTTTTTGATTTTAATCTCCAATTCTTCATCGTGACGAGAGTCGCCATTCTTTTGAGCCACGAGGAACAGAATGTAGTCAATATTGATTTCCACCGACTTCACAAGTTCTATCTCAAACACTATGTCGTCGTTCACGTTCACGGGTTCGCCTTTGCTTTGACGGCGATACTTTTCGTATAGGTCAAGGTAGATGCCTTGATAGTCCTTGAATTGGTCGTCAGTGAATATCTCGTTGCCTTTGAATTGGTCGAAGCTCTGCAAGATGTTTCGGTATCGCAGAATTGTCCCCCACAGTTTGATAAAGTCCTTTTCGGCTTTTTCTCCAAGAATAGTCTCCCCAATTGGGAAATTCTCTATCACTTCGTTCACAATGTCGCTATAGCCTGGATTTTCCGTTCCATCATTGTTTTTGTAGCCGTTATAATATTCATCAAATGTCTTTATTATCACGATTCCGCCGGCGTCTTTGTCGCCAAATAGTTCGAGAGCGTCATTAGTGGCGGGTTCGAGGTTACGGAAGCACACTATGTTGCCAAAACTTTTGATGCTGTTGAGTATGCGGTTGGTACGTGAATAGGCTTGGATGAGTCCGTGCATGCGCAGATTCTTATCCACCCACAGCGTGTTGAGCGTGGTGGCATCGAAGCCGGTGAGGAACATATTCACCACTATGAGCAAATCTATCTCGCGGTTTTTCATCCGCAGCGACACGTCTTTATAGTAGTTTTGGAATTTCTCTGCCGAGGTGTCGTAGCTTGTGCCGAACATGGCATTATAGTCGGCGATGCACTTTTCGAGGAAGTCGCGGCTCGATTGGTCGAGCCCGTCGGTGTTTTCGGAGTTTTCGTCGCCGCCGAAATCTTCTTCAGCCTCGTTTGGAGCATAGCTGTAGATTGTAGCAATTTTCAGACGCCGGCTTTCAGGCAGTTCTTCCATTTGCCGCATCAATTCGGTGTAATAGAGTTTTACAAACGGAATACTTGCCACGGCAAATAGTGAGTTGAAGCCTTGCAGTTTGGTTTTCACCTTCACTTCTTCAACGTCTTTTTTGCCTTTAGCTATCGAGCTGATGTTGGTGATACGGTTGAAGTCGTAATGCTGTTCGTTGCGCTTTGTTTTTTGTGCAAAGTGGTCGAGAATGTATTTCGAGATAAACGATATGCGGCGAGGGTCCATTAGTATTTTCGCTTGGTCGATAGCCGGAACACGTTCTTGCTTTATTTCGTCCTCGGGGCGTAGCGTACGGATATAATCCACGCGGAAGGGCAGCACGTTGCCGTCGCGAATGGCATCTACTATGGTGTAGCTGTGCAGTTTGTCGCCAAAAGTGCCCTCGGTGGTGGTGAAATCGATGTCGCGTATGGTGCCAGCATTGTCGGGGAATATTGGCGTACCTGTAAAACCGAAGATATGGTATTTTTTGAACTTCTTCACAATGGCGCGGTGCATGTCGCCGAATTGCGAGCGGTGGCACTCGTCGAATATCATCACTACATGCTTATTGTAAATATCGTGTGAGGCGTTTTTGCCCACAAAATTGCTCAGTTTTTGTATGGTAGTGATGATTATGCGGCAATTCTTGTCGTTGAGTTGCTTGGTTAATACGGCTGTCGAGGTGTTGGAGTTGGCTGCGCCTTTCTCGAAGCGGTCATACTCTTTCATCGTCTGATAGTCGAGGTCTTTGCGGTCAACCACAAACAGCACTTTGTCGATTTCTTCCATTGCCGAAGCCAAGCGTGCGGTCTTGAATGAGGTGAGGGTCTTGCCCGAACCGGTGGTGTGCCAGATAAAGCCGCCTGCCTCGCGTTTGCCCCAAGTTTTGAGATTACTCGATGTGCGTATTCGTTGAATGATGCGCTCGGTGGCCGCTATTTGGTATGGGCGCATCACCAAGAGCAAGTTCTCGGCTGTGAATACGCAGTATTTTGTGAGCACGTTGAGCAAAGTGTGCTTCGAGAGAAATGTTTGGGTGAAATCCACAAGGTCGCGTATCGGCTCATTGTCGAGCCGTGCCCAGTAGGAGGTGAACTCAAACGAATTGCTTGTTTGCTTCTTGCTGCCACCTTTCAGTTGCTGCTTCACATGGCTGTCGCGGGTGGTGTTGCTGTAATACTTGGTGAGCGTGCCGTTGCTGATTACGAAAATCTGCACAAATTCAAAGAGTCCGCAGCCTGCCCAGAACGATTCGCGGTTGTAGCGGCGAATTTGGTTGAAGGCTTCGCGCACTTCCACGCCTCGGCGTTTCAACTCCACGTGCACCAATGGCAGACCGTTCACAAGGATAGTAACATCGTAGCGGTTTTCGTGGCTGCCGCCCTCGGGCACATATTGGTTGATTACCTGCAGCGAATTGTTATGGATATTCTCTTTGTCGATAAGATAGACGTTCACAAACGAGCCATCGTCGCGCGTGAGCACCTTTTTGTGGTCCTCCTGAATGGTGCGGGTCTTTTCCACAATGCCCTCGTTTGGGTTGCCGAGGTAGTTCTTGAAAAACTCGTTCCATTCCTTGTCGGTAAAGCGCAATCCGTTGAGCCGCTCGAGTTGAGCACGGAGGTTGTCGATCAACTCTTTTTCGGAGGTGATAGGCAGATACTCGTATGCTTGAAGCTGAAGCCGCTTGATAAAATCGGCTTCCATTTCAGCCTCACTCTGATATTGAGCGCTGCTATAATAGCCGCCCTCAAATTCAGCCACCACGGTCGATTCCGGGTTCTGGGAGATGGTGTCGTATTCTTTCATAATTGGTAGATTTATTCAATATTATCGGTTTCGGCGAGTGTCAGCGAGTTTTCCCGAGCACTCGGAACTTCTTTGTCGAGCTTGGCGAGCGTCAGCGAGCCCTCCCGAACACTCAGAGAGCTCGGAGCACCCGGCTTTAGCTCGCTGACGCTCGCAGAAGCGTGGGCGCTTCTCCATTGCCGCCGGGCTTGTGACATTTGCTCGCGTATGCCACCCTGGGCGAGGAAATCGCTTTGCTGCCTGTTGATTAGGCCCTGCAGAAGAACGTCGGCTTGGTGGATGAGTATAATGGCAATATTTGCCACTGTCTCATCGCTGCGCACCTTCACAGCCTCTCGGTAGTAGGCGTCATCGAGGTGTGTGGCGCAAAACCTGCGTGTTTGCAGTGCCTTTTCGCTATCTTTATCCCAAATGGTGAGTTCGCGCACTCGCAGATAATCTTCATAGTCTTCGAGCAGCTCTTGCAAACTTGCCTTAGCCACGTTAGTGAGCTTAAGCTGCGTTTCCATCGAGGTGGTGGCTGCTTTGCTACCTTCAACGATGTTTTGCTTCCCACTTCGTGCTGCCTGCACCATTTGGTCGGTGGTGCGGTCGCGCGCACTTAGGAACCGTCGTGTGAAAAGGTAAGTGATATCGTAAATTATCTTTGATACCTTGTACACACGCAGGCTTTTGTAATTTCCTTTTTTTCTTAAAAATGTACTCATGCCGATAGTGGATTAAAGGTCAACAACTTGTTTCTGTAATATTCGTATCGTGCCTTCACTGCTTCAATCTCCGCCGGAAGTCCTTTGCTAAGGTCATTCACCAAAGTCTCGAAGCGGTCGAGGATTGCAACGATTTTCTCTTGTAGTTCGAGGGGTGGGATGGGGATAAGAATTTTTGCAAGGTCCTCTGATTTTATATCAATAACCTTTGCGCCATAGGCATATTTTTTCTTTTGATTAAAAAACAGAGCTGTTTGCATAAAATACGCTATATATTTAGGATTTTGGTTGTGCTTAAATACTACCGAATGGCCTCCTGTAACAATCGTTTCTTTGCCAAGCCATGCAACAGCTTTTGCCACATCCTCAATATTTTCACTTGTGCATGCTAATACAATATCTCCATTTTCAACTTCAAGAAGTTTCTTTGCAAGTCCTTCAGTCACAAAAGATTTTGTTTTGTCAGCAAAAGTGCCATAGTGGGTATATATCTGCCCATAATGGATGCAGCCAACACCACTTTCGGTGAAATCTTTCTTTTGCAAACCATTTCCTCGTATGAAAGTTCCAATCTCTCCCATTGTCTTCCATTGGATTTTGTAACTATGTCCGCCTCGGGCAATTACACTAATCTTTTGCGCATCATCGGTCCCGCAGCCGTAGGCGGAGGTATTGAATGTGAGTAAGAGGTTACGATAATATTCATATTGTAATCTTCTCGCTTGCAGCTCCGCTTGCAGCTCCGCT
>SAMEA3663299__coassemble_454_pt1 | contig 19296 bp, 15 predicted proteins | sample SAMEA3663299__metabat2_high_PE_026 | metagenome-assembled genome bin SAMEA3663299 (sample SAMEA3663299) | pig gut metagenome | biome: pig gut; feature: pig-associated habitat; material: faeces | place: China | collected 2013 | reverse complement strand
GACGGCTTTTGATTGTTCAAATACTAATGATTAGTAGTTTTCAGCGCGAAGGTGGAAATAATCCTGAGGGTGTTCGCAAACAGGGCATTTTAGCGGGGCTTTCTTTCCAACGTGGATGTGTCCGCAGTTAGAGCAGATCCATACCATGTCGCCGTCGCGGGAGAAGACAAGACCGTCTTCGATGTTTGCGAGGAGTCTGCGGTAGCGTTCCTCGTGCTCCTTCTCTATCTTACCCACCATCTCGAACAGGGCAGCGATACGGGTGAAGCCTTCTTCGCGAGCCTCAGCAGCGAATTTGGCGTACATGTCGGTCCACTCATAGTTCTCGCCTTGGGCAGCGTCGAGCAAGTTGGCAGCTGTTGTAGGGATTTCGCCCTCGTGCAGGAGCTTGAACCAAATCTTTGCATGTTCTTGTTCATTTCCAGCAGTCTCCTCAAAGAGTTTAGCAATCTGGACAAAACCATCTTTCTTTGCCTTTGAAGCATAATAAGTATATTTGTTGCGGGCCATTGATTCGCCTGCAAATGCTTCGAGTAAGTTTTTTTCTGTTTTTGAGCCTTTTAATTCCATAATATTTAAAATTTAGTTGTTAAGTTATTGATTTTTACTACATTCAGAGCAGACACCATGATAATATATCTCGACCCTATCCACTTGGAAGCCTTCTCCGCAGTAGGGAGATGTCTCCCCCATCGGGACGTCGAAAACACGGCCGCAATAACGACAGCGGAAATGCGCGTGCCTATTCCTTGGGAAGTCGAAGTGCGCGCGTTCGTTTTCAATCCTAAGAAGGTTGATAGCTCCCGCATCCGACAAGGCTTTCAAGGTGTTATATACCGTTGTCAGCGACATTGAAGGGTATTCGTGGTGAAGGGCATCGTAGATATCCTCTGCCGATGGGTGGGTGTCATATTTCATTAGGTACGACAATATGGCGATACGCTGATGCGACTGCCTTATACCCGCCTTTTTTAGAAGCTCCGAAGCCCGTTCCGTCATTGTCTCAGTGTCCATATTTTTCTATTTTGTAATCGTTGCAAAATTACAATGATTTTTCTTTTTGTCAACTTTTTTTAAAAAAAATTTAGAAAAAAATATAATATATTGAGTATCAAGAGCAAATAAAGACTCAAACAAAGAAGAGAGTTATTTAAAACACAGCATAAAGAGGGATTTTATTAATGATAGGAAGGGATAAAGAATGGCATAAGCGCATATTTTTATCTAAGTAAGGTAGAATATGCACAACTTACAAATGCGGTGAGCGAAGATGTTGATAGGAGGAAAAAAAGGAACGGATTATGCGGCAGTTGCATTGTTGTTAGTACATTTCATTCTGACAGTGGGGAGCATTGCAACAATTAGCGAGAAAAAAAATGATTACGATTTTGCAAACACCATAATTGATGACAAGAAAGAAGTAAAAGAAGCATTTATCTAAAAAACGGAGTTTTAGCCTGTTTATAAATCATTTCAATAATTTTTTTTCTTATTGTAAAAAAAAATTAACAGATATTGTTAACAGAAAACAAAAATCATTATTTTCGCAAAAAATTTTGAATTATCCAATTTTGTATGCAATGATTTGAAACGACACCTTTGGGTTTCAAGTATTGCACATAATTAGTATAATTCATGGCATAACAAAAGGTAAAGATGTTCAAAGTTATATGGGATAGAGAAACCGGAGGTGTACTCCTCGACACTAAGGTATCAAAAGATACTTTAGGTATTTCGCCTCGTCCTGTTTGGTTTGAAGAACTTGATTTGCTTGGACTCGACAAACTCGGATATTCCTATCCTCGAGTAGAAGCCCCGCTGATGTGGGCTATAAATAAGCAATACTTCTATCGTGGCGAATTGATGTTTGAAGCCAAAGGTGCAAACATCTACGATGCGCCTTCCATTATATTTCAAAAAGGCAAAGAATCTGCAGTGCTGGTGCCTGTCGATATGGAGCTAATGTTACGTCGCAACAAAGATGAGATGTTTCTCATTGAGAATGAAGCCATTGAATTCATTCGAGATACATATAACGCATACGCAGGCGTTAATCGTGCTCACGACACTATCAAAGCCAATCAGGAAATAGACTTTGAGGCACTTGCAGAAAGAGCAGAAAAGCGAACCAAGCAGAAAATGGCTGTGGTGAAAGAGGACTGCGACAGCTTCGACGTTATGCCACTCGATGTTGCAAATGCAGCCGGGAAACGTGTGTTGCTATCGACTCGCATCGACCGCTTTATTGCTTCTTTCTCGGGAGGCAAAGACTCACAAGTGGTGCTCGACCTCGTGACTCGAGCAATTCCGCCCACTGCATTTGAGGTGATTTATTCTGATACGGGCTACGAGCTGCCGCCATCGCTCGAACTATATGAGGATGTAAAGCGATACTATGGAGAGCGTTTCCCATCTCTGAAATTCTCCACCGCTCGCAACCACGAGTCGGTGCTCAATTATTGGGATAAAATAGGAACGCCGTCAGACACACACCGCTGGTGTTGCTCGGTGATGAAAACAGCGCCCCTTTACCGTATGCTCAAAGTTGACGGCAACAAGCAAGCGAGGGTGCTTACTTTTGATGGTGTCCGTGCCGAAGAATCAACACGAAGAAGTGCATACAATCGTATTGGAAAAGGGAAACATATAAACACTTTTAATGCGCATCCCATTCTTGATTGGAGTGTTACAGAAACTTTTCTCTATATTATGCTTCACCAACTGCCAAACAATCCAGCATACAGACTTGGATTTTCACGAGTTGGATGCGTAATATGCCCATTTGGCTCAGATTGGTCTGATTTTCTTGTCGGCAAATTATATCCAAAATGTCGAAAGCCATTTTTGGATAAGTTACATAATTGGGTTGGCATTTCAGGTATTAAAGATGTTGACACATTTATAAAATCACGAAGATGGCATATTTCCGCTTTAGGTAGTCCGGATATTAAAAATCTTGAACGAGTTCTTGTTAGTTGTGCTAACCACACTACAAAAATTACCCTTTTGTCGCCTTCTTCTGATTTTTTTGAATGGCTTAAAGTTTTGGGTGATTATTCAATTGGGTATGATAAGAATTCTTTCAATGGCTCACTAAAAATAGGGAAAGACATTATTCCGTTTGAGGGCAAAAAGAGCCAAAGTAAAATTGAAATAACATTCTCGTCAGAGAATAAATCATTTATAAATAATTTAATCCGTATAGCACATAAAGCTGCATATTGCGTCAATTGTGAGGTTTGTGAAGTTCAGTGCCCTACAGGTGCCCTACAAATACTTCCCAAATTATCAATTGGCTCTCAATGTGTTCACTGCCTAAAATGCTTGAGTTGGCATGAAAAGGGTTGTATTGTAGCTGACTGTTTAAGAAAAATTTCAGGAAAAATAAAAATGGATACATCGCTAACAATTAAAGGTTATAAAACTTTTGGATTGCGTGATGAATGGGTTGACGAGTATGTATGTGACCCCGAAAATTTTTGGGGAAGCACATTACTTGGCTCTGCGATGTTTGACTCTTTCAAAGCGTGGTCAAAAGATATTGGGTTACTTGATATAAAAAATAAGTGCACCAAGTTTGGAGAAATTTTGCAAAATATATATAGAGAAAATCCATCTCTGTTTTGGGAAATTGTATGGATTAACTTAACATATACATCGTTTATTGTCAATCGCTTTGCTAAATTAATAAAGCCTGGAACCACTTTCGATAAAAAGTCTCTTGCTGATGCAATCAGTGTGAGCGAAAGTGTATCTTCACTGACAACTTTAAACAATGCGGCTGGAGCTTTGATGGATATGTTGAAAAATTCTCCTATTGGTGAAGATTTAGAACAAGGTCTCAATAACGAGAAGAAAAGATTACGTCATTCTTATGACGATTTAAGTGCAGAAGCATTGGCATATTCACTATATGTTTATGGAGAGAAAAATGATACTCTTGAGTTTAGAGTATCAGATTTATACCAGCCTGATGTTGAGTGTGGTCCATACATTGAATTTGGCATATCAAAAAATGCAATTTTGAAAAAATTGCGTTATCTTTCTACAGATACAAATAGAGTTTTAATTGCGGAGTTAAATATGGGATTAGACCACATTACACTAAGACCGGATTTGAATTCTACCAGCGTTCTTGAATTGCTCACAAAGTAATGAATACCTATGTATTAGATATGTATCGACAAATGTTTGCCTCTTTACGGAGAGGCAACATTAAAGGTTTATATTCTAACGCTAAACCTGTATTCTTACTTTCTATCATTGATTATATTACACATTTAGAGAATCCAAATCATTTTATATGGGGTGATAAAAATTTTGAGAATATTTATATCTCAAATTTTAAGATATATGATTGTTCTGCTCCAACTCCATTTTGGAAACCGTTTTATTATATGTCTTCTGAGCCATTTTATAACTTGATTTGGCAAAAACCACCAAATGAAGAATTAATTAGGCGTCCATCAGGTAAATTGCTTAAAGACCACCTCTCTTTTGCTAAACTTGATGACGAACTATGGGAATTGCTGCAGGACACGGAGAATAGAGAATACCTGCGAAACTGTATTATCAATCAATACCTTTCTTACAAAATAAGTGACGATGGCAACAACATATAATGACATAATAAAAAAGCGTCCGGGTAGAGCCGCTTATAGTATCGAAGAAGAAAAAGAAGGACAATGGGAATCATTTATTCCTAACGAACAATTTAACACTGTGCTGCGAACCGTTCTGCGCTCTGTTCGTGGCAATGATATAGATGCACACAAGTCATTTTGGATTAACGGCACATACGGCACCGGAAAGACACATGCAGTTGCCGTAATCACTCACTTGCTATGTGACCCGGTGGAAAAGATTCAAAGTTGGGTGGATTATGAATATAAAGAAGACAAGTTTAAGGTAATTCGCGAAGCGATTTTCTCGTTGCGCCAAAACAAGCGTTTGCTTCCTGTGAAAATCGAAGGGCTGTGCGATATGTCGCACGTTTCCGACCTACCTTTGGTGCTCCAGAAAGCCGTCGTAAAAGCACTCAATGAGCAAGACCTTGATTTCGCAGTTGATACTGACTTCGACGAGTTGATTTCTCACATCAATAATAACGAAGTAATATGGGACAACCTTATAGACCGTAACGCTTCACTCAAATCGGTTGCATCAACTCGCGAAAAGTTGATTTCAAAGCTGGAGGGCAAAGATATGGGCACATATCAAAAGGCAAAAGAAGCTCAGCGTTCCGCAAACCTTGCCATCGTTTTCAACACCGATAATATAGGACAATGGCTAATCGAAGTGCAAGAAAAGCTTCGTGCCGGCACCGACTACAAAGGGCTATTGATACTGTGGGACGAGTTTACCGATGTTATGGACGACTCTATCGGCGTGCCTGTTCTCAAGGCTTTGCAAACCATTGCACATAAGTTTGCTAACGAAGAAAACGACAGTTTCTTCTTCCTTATCTCGCACCCATCGGCATTTAACAAACTCGGGAACGAAGAAACAAAGCAAACCGATGGACGTTATCACCGTATGAAATACAACATGGAACCGGTGTCGGCATTCAAGATCATGTCGCGAAAACTTGAAATTGTTGACGTTGCCCGTCATCAATCTATGTGCAACTATTTCTATGGGGCAAACAGTCAGTTGCTCGACCTATATACAGCAAAATCGAACGACCCACAAGAGACTCGCAAAGACTTGCAGAACCTTTTCCCGATACACCCTTCTACCGCAAATCTTGCCACACACTATGCCACCGTGGTAGGGTCATCGAGCCGAAGCGTGTTTGAATTTATCGGACAGAATGAAGCAATGGAGAACTTCCTGTCGAGCGAAGAAGCATTTGCCAACCGTGAGACAGTCACTGCCGACTATCTTTGGGACTTCGTACTCAAAGTGTTCCAAGATGATGTACAAAACTATGGCGCAGTCACCGAGCGATTCAACAACTATCGTTCACACATCGAATCCAAGGGTAAGGCAGCACTCGCTGTGTTCAAGGGCATATTGCTTCTGAATGCCTTTAACAACATCTCAGGCGAGAACAACAATGACCTCGTGACTCCAAGTGAAGACAATATCATTAATCTTTTCTTGGGCACACAATATGAATCAGAAGTGGAAGATGTGCTCAAAATGTTTAATGAAGATGGTGTCATACAAAGAGCCCCCGGAGGCTTGTATTCCGTACAATTCACCGCACTTCCTTCACATGAAATTGAAGAGCTGAAGCAATCGCTCAAAAACGATTCTTCAAAATTCTTATATATCTCCAAAGTGCTTCAATTTGCCGATACTGCTGCAACCTTTTTTGAGACAAAGTGCGTGCAGAAAACCAACCGTGCTTACACCTTCAAGTTTTATTCAGAAGCCTCCAACGACAGCCTGCTAAAAGACTCTATCAAGCGTGCAAAGCGAGAAGCAAATCCAAGTGATTTGTTTCTTGCACTGATGTATTCAAAAAATAACGCTGAAGTGGCACACTTGCGTCAGGTTGCCGATGATGCCTCGAAGACCGTTCTCAACGGCGAAAAAGATTTCGCAGATATAATATTTATCGTGTTCGATTCTCCTTTTGGAGATAAAGAATATGAGCGCTTCATCGAGTACATGGCAAACTACACGGCGGCACAGTCGCACGGCTTCCTCGACCAAGTGAATGTTCACCGCGACCATGCCATCGAGATGATTAAAGAATGGATGCTTGCTACCCAACGAGGCAATGCCACAATATACATCAACGGTAAGCAGATTCCAATTTCCGTAAAACATCTATCGTCGCAACTCAACAATATTATAGCGCCGATTATCTTCCCGAATGGTCCGGATGCGATTGAATTGCTTCGCTCTAAAGCGCCAAACACATTCTGGAAGCCACAAGTGTCGAAAGAAATAATCCGCACATTTGTATTTGCAACTGCAAAATCTGACGCATTGAATGTTGCCGGTCAAATGAAGCCAGTGCAGTATCTTATTCAAGACGCTGTTGACGATAATCTGGAATGGCGACAGGATATTCCTGCCAACCACCCATTCAAGGTTGTATTTGATTTCATACAAAACAAAATCAAATATGCCGATAAATCGTTGCTTTTCAACTTCGCTGAAAAGTTTGACGACTTGCGCCGTCCGCCATACGGACTTGCTGCCAATTATGCTTCAGCTGCAATGGTGGCTTTTGCCCTTCGTCCATGGGTGAACAAAATTTTCGACACACTCGGTAAACCGCTCGACCAAATGCGCATTGTGGAAGCTGTTGGAGAATTGTTCAACGTATGGGATAAGGGAAAGTCTTCAAACAAACTTAGCTTCAAATTCCAAACTCCGGAAGAAGGCAAGTTGTGCAAGGCACTTGTCAGCACGCTCAAACTTAATAAGTTGAGCGGCTACAACGACATTTCAAGCCTCAAAGATGCTCGTTTCGCTATCACAAGCGGACTCTTGGAAGGGAAAGGATTTCCTTTGTGGTCGCTCAAATATATGGACGATGCTTTCTGCAGCTCACACCCGGCTATAACCATCAATGATGATATTCGCCGCCTTTTTGACGACATTGTCGCCATTTGTGCAGAGAAAGACATCAAGAATCCGGCACTTGTAAAAGACACTCTTGACCTTATCGACCGCTTCCGTGTAGATATTCCGGACATCCTTTCAAAGCCCGGAAACTTTGAAAACGGCTTCTTTAATTTCTTGCTTTCGCAAGACGGTATAAAGCTACAAGAATCAGATTTAGATAGTGCTTATGACTTTATCAAAAAGCATCTTGAATCTACCGTTGGTTATTGGTCAGAAAGTGAAGTTGCTATCACACTCAAAGATTGGCGAATAGCCGAAAACGAGGCAATCGAGGAAGGACATCGCCGTCAGGAAGAAGAGGAACGCCGTCGCAAAGAGGAAGAAGAACGCAAGAAACAGGAAGAAGAGCTGAAACGCCTTGATGAAGAAGCTCGCCAAGCCAAGGACAAAGCCAAGCAAGAACTCAAAGGAGATCTTATCGCTCTGTCGAAAAAGAAAGTTTCGGCTCGCGAATTTATAGATAACGCTTCGCCTGAAATACTTCATGACATTCTTGATGAAGTCATCAATCTTGACTATGAATTTATCGTTGATAAGATATTGGAACACCAAAATTGATAATGTATGTACAAACAGTTCACATCTCTCGACGAACTCTTTGAGAACATCATTGAGGATAAAAATTGGACCGGGGCAAATGCAGGACAAATCAACCGTTACCCGGTGAGATTTGTGTTGTTTGACAATTTCGCCGATTTTTATCAATTCATCGTTAACCGCCCGACTGGTATCTATACACGATCTATAGATACCATGCTCGATTTAAAAAATCCTGATGAATTTTTGTCTTACACAGAGTTGTCAAAAGAAATTAAAGCCTTCACAAAGAAGATACCGGCGAATGATTTCATAATCTACCCATTTTCTGAAATGGCGAGATTCTATGACCACAACGAATTTGATTCGCTGGTAACTACAATCAGAGAGCAACAAGCACCTGAAGATGCGCAACTCAACCATACACGCCTGTATATTCCTATCGTTGGTATGCAAGGAAAAATGGATAAGTTTATGAAAGACAATTCCACATACGTATGGGAGTATAAGTCGGAAACCGACAACGGCACATATCTATTGGTGATTACAAATGGGACAACATATAATGTTTCCGGTTTGGAAGAAAAATACACGGTAGTTCACAATCTGTATGAATGGCTTAAACTTTGGGAGAAAGGTGAAAATGTTCGCAAAACTATCATTTGTAGTTCTCCGAATATTTTTGCAAATGCACATTTCGCTCAACCAGATAATGCTTTCGCATATCTTGAATGTAGAAATGCTTACCAATTTTTAACCCAAGGGCTTAATCTTGATTTTGGATTGATGTCAGAGCCGATCGAGGAAGAAATGCCATTTTGGGAAGAATTGGCAGAACTTGTTGACATAACGAATTTCGATTTCGACGAGCTCATTAGAGAACGCCTTGATACGTTCACTCTCAAAAATGGTGTGGATTTTATCAAATCGTGGTTTGACTGCGATACAGATTTCGACCGCTGGTTGCTGACTTTATACTTCAAGAAAATATCGAATGGACAGGGCTACATTTATCGTGCAGTAACACAATGTGCCACACTAAGTATGTCGGAACTGTTCTCAAATATCGCTACTCTCATTTTCGACGAAGTAAACAAAGAGGCATACTTGCAAGAACGCCGACAGGCAATGATTATGGCTGCAAAAAAAGACATCAAAATCACAGATTTGGCAGCTAATAAACTTAGAGCCAAACTTTCGGCAATTGCTGCATCGCCTGAATCCGGTGGCTATTATTTAGCAGTAAAACTGCTCACACCTCTGACTGATGCAGAATTGCAGCTGTGCATCGAATGGGTGTCAAAGGGCAAGATTCATCGAGATGAAATAAAGGCGATATTCCCGCAGTTATACTACTACCTTGAACCGCTCTCATTGAACTCACTTGACAATTCAACACAATGGATAGCTACCTATTTTGACGCATATCGTCGTTCAAAACTTGCAGACAATATCGACTCTATAGTTACTGAAATCATCTCTGAAAAAAATGCAAACTCTGCATCATTCAGAAGTTGGCTTGATAATTTCAAAACAGTTAGAACTGTTCTGTATAATCGTAAAGATATAGATATACTTTACTGGATTGATGGTCTCGGTGTTGATTGGATTCCATTTATTCGCAATATAATTTCTAAATATTCCAAGGAGAATATTTATCTCAATGAAATTTATATTGCTACTGCCGAACTGCCTACGACCACTTCAGTTAATAAATGCAAACTGCAATCCTTGTTGCCGGAAGGACATCAACTCCCCAAAATTGGAGACGTGGATTCATTTGCTCATTCTTCAAAATCTTATCCTCAATACATCATTGAGGAAATGAAGATTGTGGAGGATGCCGTTTGTAAAGTACTTGACCAATTCAACGGCAAAAAAATTGCATTCGTTTCCGACCACGGTATAACATATCTCTCGCAACTTGTCGATGGTTTGAAGATAGGCGGTATCAAGACCGACCACGAGGGGCGACTTGCCACTTATTCATCGCCTATCGTTGAAGACAATAAATATATCAAGCTCGATGATGGACAAACTATTTGCTCGTTGACACACCGTTCACTTGTTGACAAGGTTTACAAAGGGCATGGTGCACACGGTGGTTGCACTCCGGAGGAGGTGCTTGTGCCTGTCATCATCGTATCATCACAGAAGAACGCAACGACATATTCGGCAAGTATCGATAATGATGAAATCGATGCAACGAAGCCGATAATCGACTTTAAAATCAAAGGACTTTCTTCAGTTGATGTTCCTACGCTTGTTTATAACGGTGTTACTTACCACCTTACAAGTAAGGGTAATAACATATACGAGAGCGAACGATTAAATCTTGTAGATACTGCAACGAAAGTTACCGTTTGCATTAACGAAACTTCGTTGACCACTTTCAGCATAAAGGTTTCAACAGGTGCAACTGAAGATAATTTATTTGACGGATTCTAAAGCTATTAATTATGGACGAATTGTTATCTAATAAAATTCGCGAGCAATTCTCTGCTATGGCGATATATAAGGACCCGACTTCTACCGGCAGTTTGTTTGCTGGTAGAAATCTGCCCTCATTCGTCAAAGACTTTTTGCTCAAGAGATATATCAACCCTGACGGCAGCGTCAATAGTGAAAAACTCACTTCTTTCCTTGATATGGTTATTCCTACCGAACAATCGGTAGTCAAAGATAAACTCGACTGCGGCGAAGAACTCACCTTGCTTACTCGTTTTATCGTTTATATCGACCTCGTGAAAGGCATTCGCCGTTTTTCTATTCCTGATATGGGCATTAAACAGAACGAGGGGCAGATTCCTGAGTATGTTTATAAAGCCCACACCGGCGAACTTGTAGATGGTGAAAAGTGGGGCATTATCAAGTTGGCTCTTTTGCCCGATGGCGACGGAAAAAATAACCATGTCGAGATGGTTGATTATAAGCCGTTCAAACCTTATAAGTCTGTCGATATTAACTATCTCAAAAATGCTCGTGAAGCATTTTCCACAAAAGAGTGGATTGACTTCTTGCTGTCGTCTATGGAATATGATGCAACAGGTTTTGCTTCTCTTACAGAGAAGTTGGAATTTATCACTCGTTTGCTGATATTTGTAGAGCCACGACTCAATGTTATAGAATTGGCTCCAAAGGGCACCGGTAAATCTTATGTGTTTGGAAACCTTTCCAAATACGGTTGGCTTGTTAGTGGTGGTAAGGTAACCCGTGCCAAACTTTTTTACGACAAGCAGAAGCAACAAAACGGCATTATGAAAAATCACGATTTCACCGCTTTTGATGAAATCCAAACAATAGTATTCCAAGAACCGGCTGAGATTCAAGCAGCACTTAAATCTTATCTGGAATCAGGGAAAACCACAATTGACAACAACGAATTTACATCGGAATGTGGTCTTATGTTGATGGGTAATATACCGCTCGATAGTAACAAACGTCCGGTTAATTATCGTTATTTCGATTCGCTGCCGCTGAATTTTAGAGAGTCTGCGTTGCTCGACCGCTTCCATTGCTTTATTGAAGGCTGGCATTTACCCCGTATTCATAAAGGGATGATTTTCAAAGGCTGGACTGTAAACGTAGAATATTTCTCCGAAATACTACACGCCCTGCGCACACAAAGCATCTATGGCATTGTGTTCGACCAATTAGTAGGATACGACAAGAATGCTGATACCCGAGATTTCAATGCTGTGAAACGCATTACTGTAGGATATATGAAATTGCTTTTCCCTCACTGGACCAGCATTGATAAAGTTAATACTGAAGAATTCGACCAATATTGCCTCCAACCGGCAATCCGTCGCCGTGGCATAATCAAAGAACAATGTCACTACATAGACCCTGAGTTTAAAACACAAATGCCGGAATTCTGGATTAATAACCAAGGTATCATCGAAAATGATTTGTTCTGATTTATGGATTATCCTATCTCAATCAATATTTCTAAACGAATTGAATGATAACTTGATAAGGTTCATTATTCACCTATACTCTCAATCAAAATCTCCATCAAGTCGTGAAGACCATTTTCTTTGGCCGCATGATTGCGAATCAGCTCGGTAAGTTGAAATTTTGTCAAATCCATTTGTTTGTATATTAAGTTTGGACACTTACAATTACAAATTAGTTTGGACCAGTCAATATTTGGATAGTCCTTTTTTTAGTGTCTGGCTTCAAACACACTCAAAAAAACAGTATCATTATACACTCAATACTGTTATTTCTACAGAGGAAACCAAGAAAAAGGGAGACACTTTTTTGTCAGCGTCTCCCTCCTTATTTGAATAAACTTATTCTTACTGCATATCGATAGCAAGTCTCATTCCTAAGATAAAGTGACTATAGTTAGGGTCGATAGAGTTACGGTGTGTTGAACGGCATGTCTTTGCGTTACTTACCCAGCCGCCGCCACGGTACACGCAGAACGAACCTGTCTCCGGACCTTGAGGGTTGGTCTGAGGCTCGCTTGAATATGCCTCATAATAATCCTTGCACCACTCGCTGACGTTTCCGCTCATATCGTAGATTCCCAACTCGTTAGGAGCAAGAAGCCCTACGCCGTGCGACATGCTGTTTGAGTTGTCACCGAACCATGCTACATCTTCAAGGTCATCGCTGCCGCTATATTTGAAGTGCATGCTCTTTTTTCCGCCTTTGGCTGCATATTCCCATTCAGCCTCTGTTGGCAGACGGAAATTCATTCCTGTCAGGTTGTTAAGTTCATCGATAAAGATATTGCAGAGGTCCCAGCTCACCATCTCCACTGGGAGGTTCGGACCGTAGAGATAGCTCGGATTGCTACCCATGACGGCCACCCAGAGGTCCTGTGTAACCTCAAACTTACCGATATAGAAGTTGCTGAGTGTCACATCATGTACAGGAGCCTCGTTGTTATTGGCTTCCTCATCATAATTAGGGCTATATTGGTCGGTGTTCTGGGCACCCATCTTGAATGAGCCGCCTTCAACACCTATCATCTCGAATGTAACATCGTTGACTGTGACAACCAAGTTATCGAAAGGAAGCGTCTCGAAAGACATCTGGCTTCCATAGTTTGTACCGATTTCGTTTGTCGCGTAGGCTCTCACATAATATGTTGTGTTCTCAACAAGGCCTGTCATCTCCGAGTTGAAAGAGCCGGTACCGTCACCATCGGTGGTGTGTGCGTCATCTGTTGTAGGATTCTCTGAAGTGCTCCAGCAGATACCTTTTGCTGTCACAGGACTGCCACCGTCCGATGTCACGACGCCACCGCATTTTGCGTGAGTGCCATTAACGTTAGTCACCGATTTTGTTGTGATTGTAGGAGGTAACAACACAGTTTCTAATGTAGTGAAGCTCTTCTGCTCACCATAGCTTGTGCCGACACTGTTCTTTGCGTATGCTCTAACATAATAAGTTGTGTTCTCCTGCAAATAAGTGATGTTTGAAGTAAATGCTTCTGATCCGGCGCCATCGTTTGTGCAAGACTCTTCAATTGTAGGATTCTGCTCTGTGCTCCAGCACACACCTTTAGCTATCACTTCGCTGCCACCATCCGAGACGATAAGGCCACCACAAACAGCCGTTGTCTTGTCAATATCCACAACATTATTGGTTATCACAACAGGTGCAGTGACTACCTCTTCGTTGGTTTTGAAGGTCTTCTGCTCACCATAGCTTGTGCCCACACTGTTTGTGGCGTATGCCCTCACATAATATACGGTGTTCACTTCAAGCTCTGTGATATTTGAGACGAAGGCTTCAGAGCCCTGACCTTCATTAGTGCAAGCGTCATCAACAGTAGGATTCTCCTCCAAGCTCCAGCACACTCCCTTGGCTGTGATAGCATCGCCACCATCGTTGACAACGGCACCACCGCATACAGCAGAAGTCATGGTAATCTCTGTCACTTCATTTGTCGAGACGACAGGTGATAAGAGCGATAATGTGGTGAACTCCATCACATCAGTCTTTCCCGAATCCTTCTGGTTAGAATATTCAAAGCAGAAATAATAACACGTACCACTATTAAGACCCGTCAACGAAACTGAAATGTTGTTGTTTGATATCTCGCATGTCTCTGTTTTTCCGTCTTTAAGGTCCATAGTCTCGCCATAGACGACTACGAAATTGTCAACCGTCGCATTAGCGGAGTATTTTCCGGTGATGGTGGCGGAAGTGACTTCTGCCGTGACATTAACATCACTAACATACAACTCAAGTTTAGCATCTTCTGACTTTTTCTCTCTACAACCGAAAAGTAAAACACACAAAGATGCTACGACAAATAAAGCAAATCTTTTCATTTTTAAAAAGTTAAAATAATAGTTCTTTTTTTATTGTTAAAAAAAATTTTTTCTGCGAAATTACTGATATTATCAATACAAAACTCAACTTTTTTTTTGAATTAGCGAAAAACTGCTTCTTTGTGTCAGAATGAATAATCGATAAGTTATGATAATCAGCGGGGTTATTCCTTATTAAAATCTTCAAGAAAAGAGTTTACCATAGGGCAGATGTCGCCGTATTTCAAGGCTTTTTTCGCCACATAACCTCTTAGAAGAATCATTACTGAGCCTTTTTTATCGTTAACCGGCCATAGTTTCACCATATCGGGCAGGTCGTTTGGTATCACCACGTAAGGTCTCCCGCTACCGAAATCGAGTTCATACACTTTGAACCTGAGCTGGTTGTTGATATAAATCGCCTTTGGGTTCTTATCGTTCATGCTTTCCACATCGAATCCCAAATAAGGGATATGGTGTTTCACGCCATAGATATTGAGGTTCACGTAGTCGTCAAGCACACCGTCCTCATTGCTGAAATACCTGTCATTATTGGTTTGAATCTGCTTTGCGAGCGATGAGACGCTGTTTTCCGTGTTCAATGCCGGCGTCACTATATTACTCACTGCGTTTCCGATATAGCCTTCTGGTATTGCATTATATCGCCCTCTGATGTCGGCGACAGATATGAGGGAATAGTCCTCGTTGTGCGAGTTGTTAAGTTTCATGCACATTTTCACCATCACGGCTGACAGTATAGCATGCGTGCCTATCTTCATTCCGGACGACTCTGAGATGTGCTTCTTAGCCTTTTCAATACTTTCGCCGTCAACAATCACAGGTGCGCTGAAGAGTCTGGAGTTTCTTGACATGCTGTACGTAATCATCTTGAAAAGCTGTTTGAATCCAAGTTTCTTCCAGCCCTTCTTCTCCGCCTCGGCTATCACCGCCGTCTTCGACTTGAAAGGAAGTTCGGGCAGCAGGTGCTGGTCGCTTTGCGCGAAGTGAGTGACAGACTCCCGGCAAATCACGCCCCATTCGTCAATCATCTTGTAGAACGCGCTGCCATCCATACAGATATGTGCCATCTGCACCGCGAGCACCGAGCCGTCACCGACATTAGTGACACAGAACGTCGCCGGCGCGCATCTCCCCGCCTTAAACCCTTTCATATCAAGCCTTAAAGCATATTCGTTGTATATATCTTTTGAGTGCAACACGGCATTTACATCCATATCATGGCGTTCTACAACATCAAAATCCACGCCCTCGTTGTTGCAGTCTATACCCTGCGCCGACTTAAGCCTACCAGCAAGGAACGGGTATCTTTCGAGAAGCACCGAAAGACCCTCCGCCATCTTTCCTGTATCAAGCCTCGTGGAGAATACCCACACCGATTTGATAACCATGTCGCCAACAGACATGTCGAGAGTGGAGAACTTCCACGTCTTTATCGCACTCTCATTTTTTGCCTTGATAACCATACACTTACGCCATTATTTTTTCCAAGAGTTTTGTTTCAAAAAATACGAGTAGCAGAACATTATGATAGAAATCACTATCATTGCTACCCTTGTGACCTTATAATCGGCCGCCATATCGAAGACGAAGAACTCATAAACGATGAATCCTATCAGTGCCAAAGTGAATACCAGATAGATGATATTCATCACCTTAATCGCCTTTAACCTCTTGTCTAAGTCGATAAACTGCTTGGCGATGAACGGCATTCCGAAATACATTCCGAACACAAGAATCACCAAGACCCATTCAATAACTGTTGAATAATCCATAATTACAATCTTTTATTTTTCTTTAATGACTCGTTTATTATCCATTGAAGCTGGCCATTGACGGAGCGGAACTCGTCAGCCGCCCATTTCTCCACAGCCTCCATTGTCTTCGCGTCAAGACGAAGCACGAAATTTTTTGTTCCTTCTTTTTCTTTTGCCATGACGAACTTATGTTTCCTATTTGCATGACAACGTCTCATCGAGTGTCTTTGACATTATTAAGTCCTTAGAGATGAACCTGTCGAAGACGAATATCAAGAGCGTCACCACGATGAAGACCAAGATACCCGACAGTCCAACAAGACCGTTAAGGATATCGTTGCCGCCTCTCACGAATGCCGTGGCAGCACCGGCGAAGGCGTTTATAGTGCCATGGAAAATCGCGGCGGGGAACATTGAGCGCGACTTTAGCACGAGGTACAGCTCTACCGGCGACACCGCAAGGCAGAAAAGCACCATCATGAATACGCCGGCGACACGATGGTCAGGATAGTTATGCCCCATCAAGATAAAAGGGAAATGCCATATTCCCCACACGACACCCGTGAAGAGGCAGACGGTCCAGAAAGACTTGTCCCACATCGCACTGACGAGGTAGTTTCGCCATCCGTATTCCTCGCCAAAAGCCGCCATCGCATTGATTGTCAAGCCAGCAAACAACCCAGAGACAATCGTCAGCGCAATAAACATCTTTGGTGAGGCAAACATATCAGGCGTATCATCAGTGGCAGGAACAAAATAACCCAGTTCCACACCCTTAAACAATGAGTTGACAAGTACCGACAACACCACAAGAGCAACGGGGAGAATCCACGCCACAAGCCATGACCACCGGACATTGAACCTCAACAGCCCCGTGCTCCCCACCTTCTCCTTATCGATGGCCTGCAACAACAGTGCCGTTACCATCGGCATAAACATATATATTGATGCACTTAACACAAACGACATAGCATTGTCGCCATATCCTTGTATCCCAAAACCAAAATACACCACCGCAGCGTATGCCCAACTCAACAGACACAGCACCACAGAATACCTAACTGCTTTTTTCATTTTACTTCTGTTTTAACAAATTATAAAGACCCACGGTCTCATCTGAATCTACATTATTAATATATAGCAAACCATCTCTTGTCCTTATCATAATATAAGGAGGATTCCTCTTATTCAAGAGATAAAGCCTACATCTTTCGCCTTTCACCTCATACAGCCCGACGGCGGCATCTAACGACGAGAACCCGTTGCGCCTCTTCCCCACCTCAGGCATATTGTCGAGAAGGCAGACAGTGTCAAACTCCGCAAACGGAATCTCTACCGAATACATTCCCTTGATATTCAAGGAGTCTGCATCTAACTCAAAGCACACCGACTTAGAACCATAAAGCATAACTGGAAGGATTGACAACGCTAATATCAGCAAGACAAAAGCCGTCATCACCAACGCACTTCTTGTTGCAGGCACAGCATTAGAGCGAACGAGGCTATCTTTTTTGACTATCTTAACCCTCGTACTTATCTCATCATAAAGACTTATGGTCTGTTCTTTCCTCTTTTTATTAATATAAATCGTTGTGCCATTGGTTGTTATCTTCACGAACGGTCCGTTTCTATGGTCATCTACATAAAGAACCACCTTGTTATTAACGTCGCCCTTGACCCTAAAGAACCCCTTCCACATTTTCAGTCCGGAGCATCCGTTAGTGCGGACGACAACCTTCGGCAAAGCGTCAACCATTTCCACCGAGCCGATAGTGTCAGCAATGAGTTTTGCAGGATAGAGGAAGTCTTTTATCAAGACACCATCTTCAAAAACCTTTATCCTCGGCTTCCTAAAAACGATGACAACGAAAGCGGACAGCAGAACCGCGACAAAAACCAACGACAAAACGATTACATACATGACTTAAAGATATACTTTTCGATATGATGATTATTGATAAAGTGTCCCCGTGTTCACTACAGGCTGGGCAGCGTCATCGGCGCAGAGCACCACCATAAGATTACTTACCATAGCCGCCTTCTTTTCGTCGTCAAGCTCCACGACCTCTTCATCTTTCAGTTTGTCGAGAGCCATCTTCACCATCGACACCGCGCCTTCTACAATTTTCTCGCGTGCGGAAATTATCGCGGCGGCCTGCTGACGGCGAAGCATAACGGCAGCTATCTCAGGAGAATAGGCGAGATAATTAATCCTTGCCTCAATGACTTCAAGGCCCGACATTGCGAGACGGTCGTTTAGTTTACCGAGCAGAATCTCATTTATCTCGGAGCCTCCCGACCGAAGTGTTAGCTCTCCACAGGCAGTATCGTCATTGTCATCGTATGCGAACATCCCGGCGACCTCGCGCAACGCCGCATCACTCTGGACCCTCACGAAACTCTCGAAAGCAGCCATACGGCTTGACACCGCAGCACCCAGCCCCGCATTGGAACCGCCCATGGTGTTCGCCGCCATTGTCTGAGAATCAATCTCAAACATCGCCTTGTACGTGTCTTTCAACTTCCACACTATTATCTGCCCAATCATGATAGGGTTTCCCGTCTTGTCGTTCACCTTGATAGGGTCAGCGTTAAGGTTGCGAGCACGAAGCGACACCTTCTTCACCGACATAAAGGGATTTGTCCAAAAGAAACCCGTCCTTGTCATAGTGCCACGGTATTTTCCGAAGAACAACATCACAGCACCTTCGTTCGGCTCAAACTTCACAAAACCGCAACAGATAATGACATCAGCGACGATAAGACAGATTCCGAGAATTATCGCCCACACATCGTATGTGTATTTTATAAAACAAAACACCGAGGCAGCGATAATCAACAAAACCATAAACAACATTACAAAACCATTAAGTTTCAAGCCTTTAAATTCAAACTCTTTGTTTTCCATAGCTCTATTTTTTTAATTTTTTGATATTATTTTGATATTATTTTGATTCCGCAAAGATACGATTAATTTTATTAGTTGGATAAAATAATGAAATTTTTTAAGAAAAAAAATAATTTTGCTCTCATTGAGCTATAACAGATTAAGTATCAACAATTCTGCTATCTACAAAACAACAAAGAATCATGTTCAAATCTTAAACAAGTTTGAAAAGGCT
>SAMEA3663299__coassemble_364_pt1 | contig 22510 bp, 15 predicted proteins | sample SAMEA3663299__metabat2_high_PE_026 | metagenome-assembled genome bin SAMEA3663299 (sample SAMEA3663299) | pig gut metagenome | biome: pig gut; feature: pig-associated habitat; material: faeces | place: China | collected 2013 | reverse complement strand
ATAGCTGAACCTGCTTGTACAGAGATCTTGGTTGGGCTGACGATATAGTTGTCTGGATTCAAAGCACCAACATAGTTGATGTATGATTGTGAGAACAACATACCTGTTGAGCCGTTATGGCCTGGGAGACCTGATGCAGCACCGTTCTGCCATACGTTACCGTCGCCGTCAGCGTCGATATTTGTCCAGCCTTGGAGTGTACCGTCTTCGAAATCGTATGTATCACCGCCCGGAGTTGGAGGTGTTGGAGGTGTTGGAGGATTTGGAGTGCCACCGTTCCATGTAAGTGCTACATTGTGGCAGTCAACCAATGCGTTGAGTGATTCAACACCCTGTTCAACGTTTTCACAACCCATGTATGTGAATGTTGCTGGAGTGTAAGCGCTCATACCTGTTGAATAGACAACAGCAACTTCAACTGTGTATTGCTCACCAACAACAAGGTTAGTTACGTCAACCATCATGTAGTTGTTCTCTGTTGTACCTTGGAACACGCCATTGCATTTCACTGTATAGTACTGTGCAACATCAGCTGCAGGAAGGACGTCTGTCCATGTTGCGTAACCGGTGCCTGACACTGTAAGGTCTTCAATAGCGACAAGGGTCTCTGTTAGGTTAGCAACGATTGTTGTCTCTTCCCAGATGTTATATTCTGCATCGACAATATTTGAATCATAGCCTTCTAATGCAACTGTAACAACATACTGTCCTTTGTGGAAGTCTGCGATTTCAGCAACACCTGTAGCGTCGAACTCAACCTCATATACGAATGATGGCTCATTGATATTTGTCAATGTTGCAATTGCGCCAGTGACTGTGTCATTGCTATTGGATACAACCTGCAATGAAACTGTTGTTGCCATATCTTTATAGAGGTAGTTTGACCATGTAGGAGCTGTCTCAGGGCTGATAGCCTTGTCGAATGTGAATGTAGTAGTTGGTATGAAGCCTTCACGTAAGGTGAATGGGCATGATTCTAATGAACCGTATGCATAACCTTGTGCTGAGCAGTTGCCATTGCCTTTAACACCTAAGAATTTTGCACCAATCCAGTTACCTACAACGACGTTGTCAAAACCTATGAGGAGGTTTCCACCATTATATGTATAAGGTGTATCGAAAGCAACTACCATCTCATCTTGTGTTGCATCGAGGGTACCTGTATATACTGTTGTTGCTGTCTCAGGATCAATGTATGCGTCAAACTCTGGGCTATCAACTTCTTTAACATAGATGCGCCATGTTGAAGTCCATGCTGCTGAAGCCTTTGTATGTAAGTAGAACTTCATTGCTGAAACTTCACCGTCGGTCATATCAGCGAGAGCTGATGCAGGAATGATGAACTGTGATCTCTCTGGAGAATCTGCATACACTCCGTAAACTGGGATATATTGGTTATTATCTGTTCCTTGGAACACTGTAATCTCTTGGATGTCACGGCTTGGGTTATGGTTGCCAGCGTATGTTGCAGTAACACCATATTTATAAGCACCCTGTGCCATTGTGCCCCAGTTAACATCCAAAGCGGCTGTATCAACAACTTGTTCAATGATAAGTTCTGGCTCTAATGCAGCGCAGTTCTCATTGATAAGGTTCTGACGATATACTGAGAAGTATTGGCGTGAGCGGTCACCTTTAGCGCCGTTTGTCAATGTCATGTCATCGATTATGATAATGAATTGGTCTGACACGTTGAAGTGACGGATAGCAATCCATACTTGCTGGCCAGCGTATGCGCTGAGGTCGCATGTATATTCATACCATGCACCGCTAGCGTTAAGGCCGCGTGCCTTCTTCTCACCTGTTGATTTTGCTGTAAGTGTCCATTCTTGGATTGTTGTGAAGTCGCTTGCAGATGTGTTACCTGTTGTTGAGATAGCAACACCGAAGTGTTCAGCAGGATAAGAAGCATCTTGTGCGCATGCCCAGAATGAAAGCACTGAGCTACCACCTATATTATATTTCTGTGGAGAAACGAGGTAGTTATCTGGATTAAGTGCCTGGTTTGTTCCATTGCAGTATGACTCGCCGACGACATGACCGACGCCTGTGTGTGATGTTGCTGGTAACACGGCGTGATTTGTCTGGCAGAGTGATGAATGATACCAAACGTGTCCGTCGCCATCGTTATCGATATTTGTCCAGCCTTCGAGGTCGGCCTCAAATCCGAATGCGAACTCATCACCTGTGCCGCCGCCACCGCCGCCGCCACCAGGGAGTGAGCCGCTCATTGTCCAAGCAATCTTTGCAAGTGTCTCATCAAGCTCATCAGCTCTCACTGAGCCAACTGCATAATAAGTCTCGCGGATTACCATGTCGATATTTGCTGTCTCTTGACCATACACAACAACAAACTCTTCTGATGAAACAGGGTCATAGTCTGTCATAGTAGTTGTAGCGACATAGTTACCTGCATACACTTCGCCTGAATATAAACCATTAGCGTCTGTTGTAAACTCGAACACTTGTGGGTCACCGAACTCGTCAGTACCGTTTAATGTGACTGTTGCGCCTGCTACAGGGGTAACCTCGTCAATCTCATACACTGTACCGCTTACTGAACCGTTGCCAGAGACTTTAACGTTGATTGGGTCGCAAGGATATGACTCACCTTCGCTATATACGCTTGTAACGGCAAGGTTATAACCGCTTGCCATATTGTATGTAAGGCCTTCGAGTGAGTATGTCTTCTCTGTAATGAGTTCATCATTAACCTTTTCACCGTTGCTATATACATTGAAACCAAGGAATGAGCGGTTATCCATCTTTGCTTGACCGCAGATAAATGTTGTTGCTGGGAGGAAGCTCTTTGCGTTGAATGTTGCGGCAGCCAATGAGTTACCGTTTGAACCGTATGCAGAGCAGCCGTTCTCACCTGTTGTTCCTAAGAATTCGCATGTCTTGTAGTTACCTGTTTCAACAACTTCTGTACCGATAAGGAGGTTACCGCCTTCATATACGAATGGCTGTTCGAAGGTGATATTCATTTCTGTACCAGTTGGGTCCAAAATGCCTGTATAGACTATAGAGGCGTTCTGTGAGCCGGTATATGCTGTCATTGTTGTTGATTCAACGCTTGTCATATAGACGTTGAGGATTGCTGTCCATGCTGCTGTTGCAGGAGTCTGGAGGTAGAATCTCAAACCGTTGATTGTTGCTCCTTCAATTTCCTCAAGCATCTCGGCAGGGATGATGTATTCACTTCTTGCATAGTCGTCTAAGTAGAGACCATAGACAGGGATATGTGAATCTATCTCTTCACCTTCGCAAACTGTGTACTCGCCTGTGAATCCGCCCATTGCGCCGCCTTTCCATTTCAGTTCAGCTGCCTCACCTTCAAAGATTTCTGTGTCAAGGACTGAGAAGCCGATTGGCTTGTCAAATACTGTTGTGAAGCCGTGGATAGGACCATTAAGGACACCGTTAGAGTTACGGATTGAAACCTGCCAGAAGTAATTTGTGTTAGGATAGATATTGTCTGTGATTGTGTATGTCTCAACCATATCTGTTGTCCAATCAACCAAAACCTGTGGTGGGAATGTTGTACCGAATCTGAGCTGATATTCTGAAGCGTTCTCGTCAGCTTCCCATTCAAGGACGACTGGGAGTTCCACGTTCTTTGATTGATCTGCTGGAGAGACGTATGTGAGTGTCACAGGGGCTGGAAGCTCTGAGATAGCGAAGTTGATGTCTGACATCACGTCTGATGCGACGACAACATAGTAGTCACCAACCAAGAGCTTAGTATTGATTGAGCCTTCGTTTGTTGTTGTCAATGCGTTATCTGCCATTGGGTGGACTGGGTTCACACCATCATTAATATATATAGCGATTGTAGCGTCATCAACATTCTGTGTTCCGTTAAGTACTGTTGTACCGAACATAACGTCGCGGGTGATATTGAAGTGGCAGACGACATCGTTCTGTTTTGCACTCATACCTGCGAGGTTGTAGTTAGGCTTCATCTCTGTGCCTGTTGTGATAGTCATATTTGTTGGGTCTGCGCCGAGCTCGATAGCTGTCTCAACGACATCACCCTGAACCGGTGCGTAAAGCACTGCTGTGACAGGGGCGACCTCAACGTCTCTCTCCACTGCGCTGTAGTTGACAGTGAGTTGTGCGTTAACATCACCAGCCTCGCCTGCTGCTGACATCTCGAATGAGTAGTTCTCGTTACGACCAAGAACCATTGGCTCTATAGCAGGGATAACGATTGACTCGTTGTCAACAGAAATAGTTACGTTAGCTGGACCACCGTTGTTTGATACTGTAACAACTTCAGGCTCCATCCATGCGTTGATTGCGCGGTAGCCAAGGTCGATTGTTGCTGGCACGACTGCAATCTCAGGATCTGATGAAAGAAGCACGTTGAAAGCAACAACGTTTCTTACACCCAAGAGTTGTGTACCCTTGCTCTTGTTCACCAAGTTGGTTGGGTCATAGGCACTACTGTCATTGTAGAAGCTGATAGCTCTCTTTGGATCTGTATTGGCTCCAAACACAAGGCCTGAGAAACCGCTCTTGTATGAACCGGTAATATCGTTTATACATAAAACAACGTTTCCACCGTTTGAAACAAATGGGGTGGCGAACTCTAAGGTGCACTTCTGAAGCGAGCCGTATGTTGTTGTAACTGTACCCTGATATACAAGGTCAGTAGCTGCCATCGTCTCAAGATCTGTCACACTCGCAAACTCGTTTTTGTCGGTGTTCTTGATGTAGATCTGAATATTACGTGACATTGTAGTTGTGCTGTTCAACCAGAATGAAATACCAGTGATTGTACATGCACCGCCAATCTCCTCCGCAGTATAAATCTGCTGAGTCATTGCGTAATTGTAGAATGAGTATGTCGGGATATAGTTGTTGGTAACTGTACCAGCAGGATCACCGATCACAATCTCATCTGTCTCTGCCCTCAATAGACTTAGGTTGCCTAATAAGAGCACCATCAAAAAAAGAATAAGTTTTTTACTCATAATTTAATGATTTTGTTAATAGTAATGTTAATTGTCTAATATAAGTTCTGTTGCCAAAAACAACGTAATCTTATCAAAATGATACACTTAGCCAAAGCACCATGATTTAGATACTTTAACTCGCAAATATACATATTTTTCTATTCAAGGTGCTAAAAAAACATTGATTTTTTTAGCACCAATGAAATTTAGAATCATTCTAAATAACAAACACTATCCAACATGTATATTTTCGTTCACAAGACGCATGATTTTCTCCTCGTCACCGCCGAGCTCAGCGCGCAGGTTCGCATCGTTGAAGTCCCTAAGGTACTTGATGAGATAATCGATAATGTTGTCGGAGAACACGCCTTTGGCGGTGTAGATTTCGCGGTCTTTCTCAAGCTCATCAGCTGCCTTGACGCATGAATCCGGGAGTTGTTCGAGGGCATCGATGACGTTCTTGTTCTTGTCATCATGAATATTGACGCCGAGGCCGACGTAAGTCTTTTCAGCAACTTTGAGAGCGTCGGGGCATTCCATTCCGTAGCGTGCTGCTGCGCAGAGAGCTGCCATAAGTAGGTAGAGGTCTGCACATCCGTCGGAGGCGCGCCATTCGAAGGTCTGTTTGTTGCTGAAGTCTCTTCCTGAAGGTTTCTCACACGGGTTGCAGTCGGCGAGCATGTCCTTGCCGTTGTTTATCCAGCCGAGAGGCACTCTGACGAGGGCGCTGCGGTTAGAGAATGACCAGCAGAGAGATGTTGGAGCTTCCTGATGAGGCACGAGGCGCATGAATGATAACGGGTTAGGATTACCGAAGGCTGGGAGTGATGTTCCGGCCATCATATAACCGGCAATAGCTTTCTTGCAGATGTCTGTAAGCTCACCGTTTTCAACCATTACTGACTTGCCGTCCTTTGTGAATTTGCAGTGTACATGCAGGCCGCTTCCTGCCTTGCCCACAGTAATCTTTGGTGCGAATGTAAGGGTCACTCCATACTGATAAGCGAGCTGGCGCATAATCCATTTAGCGACTACGAGCTGGTCGGCGGCATCCTCTATGTTTGTAGGCAGGAACTCAATCTCGTTCTGCTCATAAATCATGCCGTCTTTCCTGAAGTTTCCGACCTCTGAATGTCCGTATTTGATAAGGCCGCCGGCTTGTGCGATAAGGCGCATAGCCTCAACACGGTATTCGGTGAACTTGTTGAAAGGAGCACTCTCGTGGTACCCCTTCTGGTCCGGCACCTCAAACACGCCCTCATCTTCTGCTATGATATAATATTCAAGCTCGCCCATTGTCTCCATTGTAAGACCCGTCGTCTCCTTGAACACCTTGTGTGCCTTACGCAAGATGTACTCTGGCGAACTCTCGAAAGGCTCTCCGTCGCGGTTGTAGAAAGAGCACAAGATGTCAACAGTAGGGACCTCGGTGAATGGATTGCGGAACGCCGTCCTGAACTTAGGGATAACGTACAAGTCACTCTTTCCAGCCTCAATAAACGGGAACAGACTCGAACCGTCAACACGCTCTCCAGCCGAAAGAATACTATCAAGATGCTCAACACTTTGAATGACAAAGTTCAAGGTCTTCAACTTGCCGTCCCATCCACAATAATGAAAATTAATAAACTCAACTTCATTCTCTTCACAATAACGGATAATATCCTGTTTTGTAAAATCAGCCGCCGGTTTCTGCAGATAGCGAACCAACAGGTTAGGATTCATTTGAATTCTTGTATCCATTTCAGAATTTAATAGTTTAAATGTTAATTAATATTTATAAAATCTCTAATTTTCCTATAATTATTCGAGCTAACAAAACTATACAAAAAACAATTATGAAAAACATTTTTTTCAACAAGTTATCAACATTTTTCAACAGTGTCAAAATCAGCGGAAACGCAATAAAAATAAAAGCATTCCATTAATTGTAAAAACTAATGGAACACAGTAAAATTTGTACAATATCATTGATTACCAGCGTGATTACTTCTTATTAAAATAAAGTTGTAGAAGCCTTCTCGCTCCTTCGTAAGCGCTCACCCGTTTATTTTGGACATCATACTCAACGAGGCGGAGCATCTCTTTCACCGAATTATCTTGATAAAAATCGGATTTGAGGGTTTGTTCTATGCTGTCAAACATCATCTGAACATCTTGTCTGGCGCGTTTTTCATCGAGGTATCCCGAAGATCTGATATTATGTACATGAGTACTAACCATTTCCCACACTTCGGGCACGTTAAAGTGAGTGAGGGCGGAGCATGTGGTGACCTTCACTTCCTGCCCTGATTCAGAAGGTGGGAAGAGGTGGACGGCGTTCCTAATCTCGGCTGCTGCCCTGTTCGCCCTATTGACGTTGTCGCCATCGGCCTTATTGACGACGATGCCGTCGGCCATCTCCATGATACCTCTTTTAATACCCTGGAGTTCATCGCCTGCGCCGCCAATGAGCACGAGGAGGAAATAGTCAACCATAGAATATACGGCTGTCTCGCTTTGTCCGACGCCGACGGTCTCCACTATGATAGTGTCAAAGCCGGCTGCCTCGCAAAGGATGATGGCTTCTCGTGTTTTACGTGCCACGCCGCCGAGGGTACCTGCCGACGCCGAAGGTCTGATATATGCGTTTCGCTGCTGCGACAGTTCCTCCATACGTGTCTTGTCGCCGAGTATGCTTCCTTTAGAGCGTTGGCTGCTCGGATCGATGGCAAGCACCGCAATTTTGTTTCCCCTCGAACACAGCTCCATGCCGAGAGCCTCGATAAAGGTGCTCTTCCCGGCACCCGGCACGCCCGTGATACCAAGGCGGAGAGCCTTGCCGCTATGAGGGATACAGCCCGCGATAATCTCCTGCGCTATCCTCTGATGCTCCGGTAACGAGCTTTCTATCAGCGTGATAGCCTTGCTCAGCATGGTGATGTCTCCCGCGAGCACTCCTTCTATATAGGTATTAACTGGCAGAAGCGTCTGGCGACTCGCCTTCAGCCTCTGCAACGCCATGGGATTCACCTGCACCGCCGGCTGCTCACTGCCCGACACATGCAATGCCGAATCCCATTCGTGTTTCTGATTCTCAAAATGTTCATTTTCCATCATGCTGCAAAGATAAACATTTTTGCAATGGAAAATGTTTTTTTAATCAAAGCATAAACCAATACCTAACGACCACTGGTTTATCGGCAATGAGTTCTCACCCGATGCGTCGGTATTTATTTTAAGCATCTCCGTCAATCCGAGCCTGCTGATGATAGTCACATTAGCAAAACTCACTTGGAAGATGCCGTTCAAACCGATAGGGTAATAGTCGATATCCGAAGCCATTGTGTGTTTCGAGCCGCAATATCTTGCGAACGACCTCATTCCGAAACGCCACTCCAAGTCGGCACCCGCCGAGACCATGAAGACATGGCCGTTAGGCTTCCATTGCAGCTGAAGCATGAGTGGCAGATGCGCACTCCAATAACGCAGATATGACTTTGTGACTCCGGCACCGACAATGTCATCGTGCCCATTAGTATTACCCAACACAAGCTCCGACACCTTCTGCTGATACAAGCTGCCATTATTTTGCATCAACACATAGTCATTATTTAAGAAGTGGTATGAGTTGCTGATACCGAGACCGGCAGTCATTCCAAAATGTTTGTTTTTTGTGCAGAAGATAGTGGCGTGATAATTGAATCCCCATTCAAACGAGCCTGTACGCTGTTTTAAGCCGGCAGGCTGCTCGCCTGTAGTACCATCAAACATTCCAAGATGGGAAAAATAAATTGAAGGGAGGCAATTCGCTAAACTCCTGCTATGGTTGATAAAACTAAGGTTATCGTCATCAAACTCAACAATTTTGTTCTTAAAAGCATAGGTTACATTCTTGTACGAGCCGACCAAGCCGTCATTTTTTACAAAAACGCCCTCAAACAAAGGGTTTTCCGTTGTCCTTACGCCTTCATCGAGAGCGTATATTGTGATATCTATCTGTTCTTTATTATCTTCGATACATATCTCATGATTGTTGATTACCAATGTCGTATCAACTTTTTGTGCAAACATTTCCAATGAAAGGGAAAGCATCAAAACTGTAATTAAAGTAATTTTTTTCATCTTATTAAAATTTAGATAATCATTAAATTCAAAAACAAACGAATAACGTTCATAGCATTTATTTGCTGCACAGCATTTTTCTTTTTATCAAAAAATTTTCGCAATCGGATATAGCTTCTTCAAGGGAAGTGGCGTGGAGATTCAGCTCCTGTTTAGCTTTAGCTGAGGAATAATATTCTTTTACACAGAGTTGACGTACATTAATTAATGAGACTTGCGATTTTATTCCGATTTTTCGGAGACAGTTGCCGAGGAAGCCGATGACGTACATTAAGGTGTTTGGGACAGGAACGACCACCTGCTTATATCCACAGGTCTTGGCGGACATTTTATAAAATTCAATTATTGACATATTGAAATTAGCAAGGATATAGTTTTCACCGTTACGACCAAGAGTGAGGGCATTGGCGGCGGCCTCAGCGACATCTCTCACATGAATGAAGCTCTTTCCACCTTTGGGGGCGAGCATGAGAGGTTTCCTATATCCGGCTTTGAGCAATTGCCCGGAGCTTGGCTTTGTGTCGTATGCGCCGAGCATGAAGCCAGGGTTAAGAATCACGACATGCCGGGAGTTCTCGATGCCAGAGTTCGCATATTCTTTTATAAGTTTCTCCGCCATCAATTTCGACTTAGCGTAATACGATTCAGAGAAAGGATATTGTATAGGGCAGGACTCATCGGCGAGCCGTAAAGGCGAGCCGAACCCTATGGTGTTTGCCGAGCTGATGAACACTATCCTATTGATATTATTCTTTTTAGAAACATCAATAATATTTTTCACTCCACCGACATTAACATTAATAAAATCGTCCAAACCAAGGCTCATATCAGTGGCGGCGCCGGCATGAATGATAGCGTCACACCCCGTTGAGGCGGCAGACAAATCATCAAACGAGAGGAAACTACCTTTATAAACAGCAACTTTTTCATTTCTAACACAGAGATTCTGCTCATCTCTCACAATGACGTTAACATGGTATCCCCTGTCAGTCAAGGTCTTAACCACATTATTCCCGAGAAGTCCGGTAGCTCCTGTAACAAGTACTCTCATCTATTATAAAACTCTAATATTTTAATTCGGTAAAGATAGTCATATTTTGCTTGCAACATCTCGCTTTCAGATTTAAAAAGGCGGTTTTTACTTTCATCAAGCTCAAATAATGTCGTTCGTCCGGCCTCGTAGCTTTCCGAGGAGAAGGTGTAAGCCAAGCGGGCGGCTTCGAGAGTCTCTTTTGAGGCGAGATATTTCTGTTCGGCAGCGAGAGCGTTATAGAACGCCTGCTGTATTTCTTTTCGCAGCGATTTCTCCGCCTTGTTGATTGCATACTCTTGATTCTTAATAGATAACTCAGAAATCCTGACTTGGTTCTTCGTTCTCATGGCATTAAAAATAGGAATACTCAAGGAGAGCCCTATCTGTGTCCTACCGTTAGCCCGCATCTGCTCCAACCATTTGTCATTCAACATGTTTGAGTTAAAATAAGGAGCCTAATGTTTTGGGTTAGGGAGGAGAATGTATAGGTGATAGGGGCGGCAAGAAAAGGGAAGAGACGCAGCGAGCCGCGTCTCTAACAAGTATTCATTAGTCTAAATAAGTGTTGATAAAGTTATATAAGTCATTGCCGTACAAGTTTTTAGCAACGATAGTACCATTTTTATCGATTAATACGTTTTGAGGGATGAAGGCAATATTATAAGTTTTGGCGGCCTCATTAGCCCAGCCTTTCAAATCGGAGACATGGTTATTCCATACGAGGCGGTCGTCTTCAATAGCCTTTTTCCAAGCATTGGAATCGTTATCTAAGGAGACGCTAAGGACGTCAAGGCCTTTCTTTTGGAATTTAGAATAAACATTTACGACGGCGGGGTTCTCTTTACGGCAGTCGGGGCACCATGAAGCCCAGAAATCGACAAGCAGCAGTTCAGATTTGCCGATGAGTGAAGAGAGTTCAAAAGAAGAGCCGTCAATATTTTGTTGGACGAAATCAATATAAGGATTACCCGGCTGAAGTCGTTGAATATTATCGACATACGATTTCAGCATAGGCATAAAGCTTGACTGAGTAGATTGAGGGATAGCCTCAAAAATCTTAATCAGGTCGGAATCAGGGAACGCCCATTTATAGGTGTAAAGGATATAAGGGGCAAGGACATTATTGATATTTTCCTTTGCGGCGGCGATAGCGAGTTCCGACTTATGTTCATCAGAGTCGTCAGAGTTCATCTTAGCGTTAAGGTCATTTAAATCAGACTGTAAAGAAGAGGCATAGACCATGATAGTTTTAAAGTCGGTGCAATTACCTTTAATAGTAACGTCTTGGTTTTCAGGGAACACGGTAATTTTTTTCCTCCATTGCTTCATAGAAATCTGATAAGCATCGACATTATCATTTTTACTCAGCTTAAAGGTGGCGGCGTTATCTTTCAAGACGACAGAGTCGAGGAGGACAGAACGACCATCAACAAGTTTTGAAAGATAGACACAGTAATGCTTAGTATCTTCAAGATTCAGTTTGATTTTAAATGAGTTATTATTTGAGCAGGAGAACAATCCTGTGACAATGAGGAGTACGATGATAAGTTTTTTCATTTGAATAATTATTTTTTAAAAGGTTTGAAAAGATAAACTACAAGCATTATCATAAAAAGGGAGACAGGCACACTAAGAAGCACCTGAAGGAGGGTCTGTCCCAAGAGACGAAGGCTGAAGGCTTCAAGCAGGAAAAGAGATAAGTTATGGATTATCAAGAGAATAAGAGCATAAACCACAAACCATTTAAAGCCCATTTCGGAAGGAGAGGGCTCAAATCTGTCTTGAATATCGTTTTTTCGGGTGGTAAGGTTGATGACGAAAGGGCGGACGAAAGTGAGGAGCACGGATGCTGCGGCATTCAGTCCGGGAGTTTTGTTAAAGATATCAACCCCAAGACCCATGAAGAAGCCAGCAAGAAGGAGCAGCCATTTAGGTGTTTGAAATGGGAGCAGCATCAGAAAGAGGACGTACAGGTAAGGGTGGATATATTGTCCGAAACGGATATTATCAAACACCAGCACTTGAAGCAGCAGCAGTCCGATGAATCTGAAAGCGTTACGTATCAATGGGTTGCGCATAGCGAGTCAATTTCCTCAATAAAGTTATTTTTTACTACATACACATGGCGGAGGGTGCTGAAATTAGTAGCGAGCCTAAGTTTAGCGAGGCTAAAGACGTCATTATCCGATTTTAGATAGTCTTCGACAGTACCCACCATGATGTCAGCGGGGAAGGTGTTAGAGAATCCGCTTGTAACGACGGTATCACCTTTATTAATAATAAGGTGTGAGGGGATATCTTTAAGCATTCCGAATCGGAAGTCAGCGTTATCCCAAGCGAGAGTGGCAATATGTTGGTTATCAACGAACCGGCAGCTAACCGTTGAGTAGGAGTTGAGCAGGCTCATCACAGAGGCAAAGTGGTTGCTGACATTCACGACGATGCCGGCGACACCGTCATCAGAGACGACGCCCATATCGGGTAGGATGCCGTCGAGTCTGCCCTTATCAATCACCATATAGTTGTTAGTAGCATAGATATTATTATCGATGACATGCGCTGGGATAAAGGAGAAGCGGTCGTCGTCGCGTGGTGCCAGTGTTGAGTCGTTGACATTAGTCATGGCATTCAGTAGCAGTGCGTTATGTGCGGCGAGGGTTTCGTTCTGGCTTTTAAGGCTAAGGTAGTCTGACCAGTTTGACAGCACAACGTTCACGGTGCCTGTCATTTCGTTGCAAGCGTTCACTATTTTCCTATTATGGAAAGGGAGGCTATACGACATCATGACGAGGCACAGTGTCTCAAGGATAACGAACAGTATTACTGCGTTATATTTTTTTATAAAGAGGAAGATGTTATACATCCTTATTTAATCAGGAACGGGAACTTATCGAAATTCTTGAGGGCGATACCAGTGCCGCGGGCCACGGCGCGCAGCGGGTCTTCGGCCACATGAATCGGGAGGTTCGTCTTAGCGTGTAGGCGTTTGTCCAAGCCTCTGAGCAGAGCGCCGCCGCCGGTGAGGTAGATGCCGGTACGGAAGATGTCTGCTGACAGCTCTGGAGGTGTTGTCTCGAGGGTGTTAAGCACCGCCGTCTCGATTTTCGAGATGCTTTTATCGAGGCAGTGTGCTATCTCCCTATAGTTCACTTTTATCTCCTTCGGGATGCCGGTAAGCATATCCCTTCCATGCACAGAGTATTCCTCCGGAGGGTTGTCGAGGTCTTGTATTGCCGCGCCCACCTCTATCTTTATCAGCTCCGCGGTACGTTCACCCACGTTAAGGTTATGTTCCTTACGCATATATTCAATGATCTCGTCGGTGAAATCATCGCCGGCGACGCGTATCGACTTGTTTGTCACTATGCCGCCGAGTGCGATAACGGCGATCTCTGCTGTTCCGCCGCCTATATCGACTATCATATTGCCCATAGGTTCAAGCACATCGATGCCGATACCGATAGCGGCTGCCATTGGCTCATGTATGAGGCGCACCTCTTTAGCGCCGGCTTGTTCTGCGCTATCTTTCACAGCCCTCTCCTCCACCTCGGTAATACCCGACGGTATTCCTATCACCATCCTCAATGCCGGAGGGAAGAGAGTGTTGTTGAATTTCACCATCTTGATAAGCTCGCGAAGCATATATTCCGCCGCTTGGAAGTCAGCGATGACACCGTCACGCAAAGGCCTAATAGTCTTGATATTCTCATGGGTCTTGCCATGCATCATCATAGCGCGTTTGCCCACAGCCATAATCTGGTGGGTGTCACGTTGGATAGCAACAATAGAAGGCTCATCGACGACAACCTTGTCATTATAGATGATGAGGGTGTTGGCGGTGCCGAGGTCTATTGCCAATTCTTTTTCAAAGAGTGAAAATAATCCCATTGTTTTTTACATTAAATTAGTGTTTAAAATGTCTGTAGCCAGTAAACACCATAGCGAGGCCGTTTTTGTTGCATGCGTCGATAGACTCTTGGTCGCGTACCGAGCCACCGGGCTGCACAATAGTCTTTATTCCCGCTTCGGTTGCGATCTCCACACAGTCGGAGAAGGGGAAGAAGGCGTCGGAAGCGAGCACCGCGCCGTTAAGGTCGAAGTTAAAGCTCTTAGCCTTTGCAATAGCCTGGCGCAGAGAGTCAACGCGCGAGGTCTGCCCTATGCCGGAAGCATAAAGCTGTTTGTTCTTTGCGAGGACGATAGCGTTTGAGCGGCTGTGTTTCACTATTTTGTTTGCGAAGACGAGGTCGTCAATGACGTTCGCGTCGTCAACGGTCTTGTCTGTCACCGGCTTGAAGTCATCGGCCGTCTCAGTATGCAGGTCCCTATCCTGCTCAAGCACTCCGTTCAGTGCCGACTTGCACACTTTTGCAGGGAAGGAGTCTGACTTCAGTCGAAGTATTATCCTGTTTTTCTTTGAGAAGAGGATATCGAGGGTGCCGTCAGCATAGTCTGGGGCGACGCATACCTCGAAGAACATCTTGTTCATCTCCTCTGCCGTCTTAATATCGATAGGGCGGTTGGCGACGAACACTCCGCCGAAAGCAGACACGGGGTCGCCGGCGAGGGCCGCGTCATAAGCCTCAGATATCGTCTCTCTCGAAGCAATGCCGCACGGATTATTATGTTTAAGGATAGCGAATGTAGGCTCTGTAAACTCGCGCATAAGGTTTAACCCTGAGTCAAGGTCAAGTAAGTTGTTGTATGACAAATCTTTACCATGAAGCTTCTCAAACACCGTGTCAAGATTTCCTTTAAACACTGCTTTTTGATGAGGGTTCTCGCCATATCGCAGAGATGTGGCTTCAGCACCATTATCGAACCATTGATAGATGGCTGTGTCGTAGTGAGAGCTTGTCGCGAAGGCATATTTTGCGAAGCGTCTCCTGTCTTCTAAAGAGGTGCATCCGTCCTGTTTCTCATACATCTCCATGAATTCTTTGTAATATTTTGACGAAGGCACTATGAGGCAGTCGTTGAAATTCTTTGCGCCGGCTCTGATAAGTGAGATGCCGCCGATATCTATCTTCTCGATTATCTCAGCCTCGTCGGAGGTGTTTGCCACTGTCTCCTCAAAAGGATAGAGGTCAACGATAACGAGGTCGAAAGCTGGGATTTCATAGCGGCTCATCTCAGCCACATCCGACTCATTGTCAAGACGGCCGAGTATCCCGCCAAACACTTTAGGGTGCAAAGTCTTCACGCGGCCTCCGAGGATGGAGGGATAGCCGGTAAGTGACTCAACAGAAAGAACCGTGTCGTCAATCTTACTGATGAAATCAAGTGTGCCTCCTGTAGCATAAATCTGAACGTTGTTTTTCTTAAGAAGAGACACTATTTTATCTAAATCAGTTTTATAAAATACTGATATTAAGCAACTTGAGATTTTTTTCAATGACATAAGCAGATGTGGTTTAGATTTGCAATTATACTATTTTTTTTTGGAATGATGGGTACTTTTTAAAAGTATTTTTCAACAAAAAATTGTGGATTCATAAACCGTCAAAAAGAAGCAAAAAAAATTAATGAGAGAGGCGAGAAGAGGCGGCATGACGATAAGACGAAGGGCGGATCACACTCCTAACCGATTGAGTATTAGTATTTTCATAATAAATAAAAAATATAGAAAATTTTTGTAGAAAAAGCGTAATTATTTTGTAATTTTACAAGTTAAAAAAAATAGATGGTAGAAACTCGTTGGATAATAGCTCAAGATGTTGAGCAACAAAAAGTTAAAGAATTATCGAAAGCAATAGGCGTCGATGATAAACTTGCTACTTTGCTTGTCCAACGGGGTATTACAACGTATAATGAGGCAAAAGACTTCTTCCGGCCGTCGTTAAACCAGCTTCACGACCCGTTTTTGATGAAAGACATGGACAAGGCTGTTGACAGGTTGGTAAAGGCCATGAAAGATGGGGAGAAGATTCTAATATACGGCGACTATGATGTTGACGGCACCACAGCGGTCGCACTGATATACACCTATCTGAAGAATCTCATCAACAAGAAGAAGATAGAGTTTTATATTCCGGACCGGTACGAGGAAGGATACGGCATATCATACAAAGGTATAGACTATGCCGCTGACAACGGCTTCGGGTTGGTTATCGTGCTTGACTGCGGCATCAAGGCTGTTGAAAAAATCAACTACGCCAACGAGAGGGGCGTCGATTTCATCATCTGCGACCATCACCGTCCGGGAGACGAGATACCACAAGCGGTTGCCGTCCTTGACTCAAAACGAAACGACTGCGGATACCCTTATAAAGAGCTGTCGGGCTGCGGTGTTGGCTTCAAACTCATCACCGGATTATCAATGCGTCTTGGCAGACCTATTGAAGAGGTGTACGAACTCCTTGATTACGTGGCAGTTAGCATCGCCGCCGATATTGTACCAATAACAGGAGAGAACCGTATCCTCGCGTTCTTCGGACTCAAACTTCTGAACAAAAAGCCACGTCCGGGTATTGAAGCCGTCTTAGGCCACGCCAATATTCACCGTAAGGAAGAGTACTCTTCTTCAGAGATGGAGAAACAGAATGTCCTCGAAAGAGAGCTGACAATCAGCGACTTAGTATTCCTAATCGGACCAAGAATCAACGCTGCCGGACGTTTGGAGAAAGCCAGCGACTCGGTAAGGCTTCTCATTGCAACAAACCAGAACCATGCAGAGAAACTCGCCGCAAGCATCAACGACCTCAACGTCAAACGCCGTGAGTTCGATAACGCTATCACGGAAGAGGCCCTTAGCATGATTGATGCTGACGAGAAGATGAGAAACGCTAAAAGCACCGTCATCTTTAACGAGAACTGGCATAAGGGCGTTATCGGCATTGTCGCATCACGACTCACCGACTCTTACTATCGCCCAACAATAGTGCTGACACGCTCAGGCAACCTTATCACAGGTTCCGCCCGCTCAATAAAAAACTTCGACATCTACGACGCCATCGATAACTGCTCCGACTTGCTTGAACATTTCGGTGGACATAAATATGCCGCAGGTCTATCGTTGAAGCCTGAAAACCTTGAGAAATTCTCCGAACGCTTCGAGCAATATGTGTCAGAACATCTTGATGAAGACGAACTTATCCCAGAACTGAACGTTGACATCAAGATGGACTTCTCTAACATCACACCTAAATTCGTCCGTATCCTCAAGCAGTTTGCTCCTTTCGGACCGGGGAACCTGTCTCCCGTATTCCTCACCGAAAACGTGATTGACTCCGGATACTCACGCGCCGTAGGAAATAAAAAACATCTGAAACTCACTGTGACACAGAGAGATAACACAGAGAACGTCTTCGCCGGTATAGCATTCCAAAAAGGAGACCTGTTCGAACGCATTCATAGTAAAGAACCTTTCTCAATGTGTTACTATATTGAAGAAAACTTCTGGCAAGGGAAAACAACGCTACAACTTAATGTGAAAGACATCAAGTTTAAGAGCAACTAATTGAAAAACAACACTTTGACAATAATAAACACTCCACAAAGCATCAGTATCACCCCTGTTATCTGATTAAGGAAGCGCATTCTCGTTTCAGTAAAGAAACGTTTTAAGGAATAGGCACCGATAATCTTCATAATATCAAAAAAGAGCACTGTAGCGAACACTCCTAAAAAGAACAACGCTACATACTCCTTATTTCCATCATACTGTCCTGTTGTGGTAGCGACACAAGTCATCCAGAAAATCCAGATGAAAGGATTAAAGATATTCATCACAAATCCCTTTGAGACATACACATACCATCTTGGGCCTTTGCGAACCACCGGATGTTTCTTATCTATGCTGTCAAGTGTCTCATCAATTTTCTCGTCAAGAATCTCTAATTTCTTCTCAACTTCTTCCAACTCAGCCCGTTTCTTTTCTGAACGGGCAACGATTTTCTCTGGTTTGCTCCTATATGTAAATATTCCGAATGCGACAACAATAAGTCCGGCAGCGATACCGGGAATAATAATGTTTGTCCCGCCGTCAAAGCTTAACTTAATGGTTGTCATCATCATAAGTATCACGACAAGCACATCGCTGAGTATGACCCCCATATCAAAAAGCAAAGCAGATTTAAAGCCCTTGCTTATGCTAGTCTGGATAAGAAGAAAGAATGCCGGGCCAAAACCAAAGACAACAGCCATGGTGACACCCATGATAACACCGTGAAAAAAAGCCATATTTTATACTTTCAAAGATTGCAAAAGTACAAAATAATTTTTTACAAAGCATAGTTAAATTAATTTTTATATGCGACGACCACCGCCTTCTTGTATCGTCTCACATTGCCATCTAAGTCGAAGGCTTCAACAAGCACCACATATATTCCGGCGGAGACTGGGTTAGCAGTATCATCTAAACCGTCCCAAACAAATTGACTTTCAATCGCAACGCTCTCACAATTCACCAAGTCCCTGACAAGCCTACCCTGCGCATCGAGAACCAGAATCTTCACTGTAAAGCCTTCTTTGTCAGAGCGATACGTAATAATCGAGACATCATCGAAGCCATCACCATCAGGGGAGAACACTTCAGGGTTGACAGTAACATCATGATGAGGCTCGACATCTCCCGAACAAACAGAATTAACAGATCCGGGTGTTCCGTAAAGAGGTGCAGCCGATGAATGCCAATTCTTCTCATCGAGTGAAGGAATCTCGCTACTGACACGCTCTAACGCCACCCCTTTTGTCACGACGAGCAGCGGATAGTGCATCGTTTCGGAATAAGACATCTTATCAACAATGTTCTCGTCCGACAGCAACAACACTTCTGCCGACTCATTAGGAAGTGTTGGCAGGCTCTCCATGAAGATGAAGTTATCGGAAGAGCAACAATATTGGTTACCAATCACTTCAGGTGTATTTGTAAGGAGGAGATAAGTGTTAGGGAGGAACAGCCTGTCTTCGTCGCATATCGTCCGTATCATAGTATCGGGAGGATTGGGGAATGTTGTCCTAACAGAGGCGACCATAAAATCCCTGACATTAAATATCTTGTCAGACCTGTTATAAATCTCAAGATAATCGCCAGCCGGCACAATTGGGTTAAACAACACCTCATTAATGACGACGTCATTCGGCGAAGGCTCGTCAGCAAGTCCGAAGGAGAACCTAAAATAAGGCTGGACGACATTACCATAGCAGCCACAGATATCAAGGAGTTCAAGGGTATAGACTCTGTTTTTCTCAAAGTCTTGGTTAAAGACAAGTTTGACACAATTGAGGCTGTCGGGGGAACATTCAGTGGAGGCGGGCTTGCTGTCGAACTCCACAACATAATAGTTACCAACATTTTGCATTGATTCAGCATTCATTATCTGGCTAAAATACACTAATAAGGTATTAGGTTCGGTGACATTGACGAAATCGACTATAGGGGCGACGGGCACGGTGTCGAGCACGGAGTTAGGTTTGCAAGGGGTGCCGCCTTCGGAGGCAGCACTCGCGCGCCAGTTAGTTTTTCCGGAGCAGGCGGCCTGAGGGTTTATCTGCTCGAGAGAATAGCCTCCGTTCATCTTCTCGCTGTCATGGTACCATGACAGCGAGAAGTCAACATCTGAAATCAACGAGCCATCAGCATCAATGATGGAGATAGTGGTTCCCCCGTTAGTGATTGAGAATGAGGAGAATCCATAACACTGCCCATAAGATTGAAGCGACTCCACCGAGCTGTTCTTACATAAAAGCAGATAATCGTCAGGTTGAATAACAACATTATCATCGATAGTTTTTTCTGTCGTACCTATTATTAATCTCCAATTTTTAAGACTCAAGGGCCATGCCGTGGTATTATACAGTTCAACATATTCACAAGGAGGGAGGGCGCATGGTGGCTCAGGGTCGGCCATTATCTCGTTGATAACCAAGTCGAATTCGTGAGGAACTATATAAACAAACGTGTGGCAGCAATTCAGCAAGAGGTTGCCGGAGACATCGCTTATCTTAGAGATATTCAACAAATAGGTACGTCTCTCCTCAATAACATTGTCGAAGGAGAGCGACACGGTACGGCTTCCGACGAGAGAGCAAGAGGAAGGAGAGCCCAACATATTATCTACCAAGTAGTTATCACAGCTGAGGGCATAATCTTGTGACAGTGGTTCATCAAAGACGAGGTTCACTACATGTTCATTAATCACTATAATATCTTGCAGCGCAGGTGGTTGGTCATCAACAGCAAGAGGACCGGCATACACATCATCAAGAAAAATCTTTTTGGCATTACTTGAGGTGAAACAGGCAACAATTCCAAAATTACCGGAGGGCTGGTATGTATCATCAACACATTGTGTTTCAAGGATATAGTCACCTTCACCCACTTTATCTACAAATATTTTCCACGTGCCATCAGATGTTCTTGTCACCTTAAAAAAAGCGGAGAAGGAAGACGCTATAAAGGTGTCGTCACCCTTACATATACATGTATAAGAGTCATTATCAACACGATACAGAGCGACAGCGTCTTCCGAACCCGCCTCCCCAAAATTCAAATAATAGTTATCACAAAGATAGACATCACAATAGTTCATGCCGGAGGGTGAAAAGGCCTCGCGCAGAAAGAAACGCCACTCGAATTCTTCAGCGATAAAGTCTAAATTGGAGAACAGCCACGCTTTCCCACCGGTCTCAGCATTCAACTGTAGTTGCTGTTTATCATTCACGACAAACAAAGAATCAGTGCCGAACCAAGATGGGTTCTCGGAAAAATCACCATCAGAGAAATCATCAATAATCTGGCACAAACAACGATATGGGGTAATCCATAATAATGCCGATAGCAGTATCAATATTTTTACATTCATATTATATCTCGTTAAGAGTTTTTTATTACTTTTGCACAAAAGTATAGTAAAAAATATTCAGTCAGCCCAATTTTAACATTAATTAACTTTCAGAGAGTTAGAGGGTTAAGATTGTTAATAGAAATTAAGGGTTAAGGCTGGTTTTGTTGGTTGAAATAAGAGAAAAGATGAGAATAGCAGTTATTGGAGCCACCGGCCTTGTCGGGCAGAAGATGCTTGAGGTCTTGTCGGAGCAAAACATTGCAATAGATGAGTTGGTTGTTGCCGCATCTGAGCGGTCGATAGGTAAATCCATAATATTCAATGGTGTAGAGCACCGGTTAGTATCGGTAGAGGATGCTATTGGGAAGACTCCTGACATAGCGATATTTTCTGCTGGTTCGGAGGCATCGATAAAATACGCTCCTTTATTTGCGGAAAGAGGAACATACGTTATCGACAACAGCTCGGCATGGCGCAGGGAGGAAGGCATTCCATTAGTGGTACCGGAGATAAATAGTGGAGACATCACCGTTGATACTCATATCATTGCAAACCCAAACTGCTCGACAATAGGTTTAGTGATGGCTCTTGCCCCTATGCATCGAAGATATGGCATCAAACGAATCGTTGTGTCAACATATCAGTCGGTGAGCGGGAGTGGGATAAAAGGCTTGGTGCAGCTGCATTGTGAGCAAAGAGGAGAGAAAGCGTCAAAACCTGCGTATCCTCATCAGATTCATGAGAATGTGATACCACACGGAGGCTCTTTCCTTGAAAACGGAAGCACCACTGAAGAAGAGAAGCTGATATTCGAGACAAACAAGATTCTTCACTCAGATATTGCCGTCTCAGCCACCGTGGTACGCGTGCCGGTTTATGGCGGACATTCTGAATCAGTGAATGTAGAGTTCTCACAAAATTATGATTTACAAGAAATTAGAAAGATATTAGAAGACACTCCCGGCATTATCGTTGCCGATAACCCGAAAGAGAACATCTATCCTACCCCACTGATGGCATACGACAAGGACGAGGTTTTTGTTGGCCGCATGAGAAGAGACGAAAGCATTGAAAACGGCTTTAATTTCTGGGTGGTGTCCGACAACGTGCGCAAAGGTGCCGCCACAAATGCAGTACAAATAGCCAAGTTTCTCATAGACAAGATATTATGAAGGTTTATCACGATATCAAAGATTTTAGAAAAATACCTAATGCCATCGTTACTATCGGCACTTTCGACGGAGTACACCTCGGTCATCAAGCCGTATTCAAACAAATGGTTGACAAGGCGAGACAAATAGGTGGCGAGACTGTCGTGATAACTTTCTTCCCTCATCCAAGAATCGTCATCTCCCCCAATGATAACAGACTGCGCCTGATAACGTCACAAGAGGACAAAATAGAACATCTAAGGCGGTCTAACATTGATAATCTTATCATTATAAACTTCACGAAAGAGTTTTCGCACACATCATCGGAGGATTTCATCAAGGATTACGTTGTTCGATATATTCAGCCCGCGATACTTGTGATAGGCTACGACCATCATTTCGGTAGCAACCGCTCTGGCGACTTCGACACTCTCTCCAAACTCGGCATGGAGTTTCATTTCGCTGTGGAGAAGA
>SAMEA3663299__coassemble_348_pt1 | contig 23351 bp, 24 predicted proteins | sample SAMEA3663299__metabat2_high_PE_026 | metagenome-assembled genome bin SAMEA3663299 (sample SAMEA3663299) | pig gut metagenome | biome: pig gut; feature: pig-associated habitat; material: faeces | place: China | collected 2013 | reverse complement strand
AGGAATTTTTATTTCCCTCTGTAAAGATACAAAATTTCTATCACATTAACAATCAATTTGTTATAAAAATATCAACATTTTACGACAGTCGCTAAATTAAGTATAGGTTCTGTGATGCCAAAGTATAGGTCAAAGAAAAACCTTCCCTTCGGGCGTGACGAATTGAACATGTGGTATGGTTCTTCTGCCTCGACAGGTACACCCCAGAACTCAGCCGCTTCTTGGTTTAGTTCCTAATAAGTTATTTCCTTACCATCGGCGTTATATATTTCAAATCCTCTGTGTAGATTCATGGTTCTTGTTCTTAAATTTTGTAATTCTCCGTATAAGGAACATTTAGGGCTTCTGCTAACTTCTTATTCCTTTCAGATAGCCCAGAGGCAGTGACCAAAAGAGTTTTGACAGCATATTTATCATAGCCAATCTTTCGTTTAGCCTCCATGACAGCCTTGTATTTTACGCACTGGAATATTCCCCTGGTTATATCGTCATCAGGAGAAGTGGATGGCTTTACTTCAATGGCATATCTACAGTCAGAAGTCTCGAAATATACATCAAGCCTATCTCCAGAAGGTAATGGATATTCTGTCTCGTTCCGAATCACGCCATTTATACCAAGACTCTCAGGATTATTATAAACGAACTTTTTGATGGCTTTGTGTTCCTTACCTTCACCTCCACCAACATGTACGCTAATGGCTTCTAATTCCTGTTCTGTTATTATCTTTGAGGGTTGCAATCCAAGTTGATCCAGAACCCAATCCCATTTCTGATAATTAATGGCTTTCTCATTTATACCTGCGACAAAGACCAACTTTTCAGATAAAGTCAATCCGTTGTAGTTAGGATAAACAAAGTCAAAGCCATCAGAAGGAATACCCTCTTTAGGGGTCTTAACCAGTGCATTTAGGGTAGGCACTTCCTCACCTGTCATTTTCCTAAGTTCCCTCATTACAGTCTCGACATTACCCAACTGATCACCGATACCAGAATAGCGAGTATAGCCTAAAGCGTGAATTAAATCGCCATAGGTCTTATTGGTTAAGCCATATTTAGCCCATCCTACAAGAATAGGTATTATCTGCCCAACCAATTCTTGTGAGCGTTTAGTATGTATGACAGAGTTGATGATGTTCATAATTCTCACTTTTATATATTCCACACCTCGTATCCCATATTCTGAGCAATCTGGAAAAGAGGGTTAAATGTTTGTTGATATGCTGTTAAGAAGCGTTCTCTGTTAAGTTGTAGTAGGTCTCGTGGCGTATATACAAGAGAAGAGAAATCATCCAGTGCGCTCTCTTTCTTTCCTGCCTCCAAGTATATCTTAATCGCCTTTCTATGTTCCTCTGCCATCTTCTGCAAGTATCTATCAAGAGGTGGCAGCTTATCGGATTTACTGCTATTGATGGAGTTATCAGCAGGTATGAGGTTCCATAGTTGGTCATGTGCTACGAAACTCCAAGGCATGAAGTGATCGACGGCATAATTTCCTATATGTATCTCTTGACCTGTATAAATGCAATGGATATGACCGCCAATCTTTATCACGTCATCCCAGAACTTACGCTGTTTGTTGAGTGAAGTCCTCTCCATCGGGCGTGTAAGTTTGTTTGGGATGTTTGGAATATTTGGGTTCCTGGACTGCAAGAACAAAGTAAGATTCCAGTTAATGAAGTCTGTGAGAATACCGTAATAGTCCTGTAGATATTTATTCCAGACAGGGTTAATTGTGATATAGAACTCTTCCTTAGTCTTTTGGATGGAGTACAGACAACCATTCTCATAGGTATGGCTTCGAGCAATCACATCAGAGTCACTTGTATAATTGATCCATGGACTAAGGAAGCGGTAAGGCACATTCACAGTCAGAGTATTAAGTAACCTCTTCACATCTTTGTTATCAAGTCTGTCAGTAAGGCACGCTATAATATCTTCTTTCCTGGCATCCATAGGCAGAGCAGTAATCCATTGTAATTCTGTCACTATCTTATGAAACGAATCCATAGAACCAAATGACAGGTGGAAGTAATGGATCGGGAACCAAGCATTAGCAACCATTCTGATAACCAAATCCCATACATTCATACGGTAAGCCCCCTCTTCGTTGTGCATCTGTAGAAGAGAGAGAAACCAATAGAACTTATATGTCGCCGTCGTACTGTTAAACACACGGCTCAGGTTCGTGGTTGATAATATGTCTGACTGAGGGATGTGTGTCATTATCTATAACTTATAAATACCATCAAAAGACTTCCTAAACTCATTTGCGCCACCTCTACCAGGATGCCGTATATACTGTATATCAGGAAATTCTGTCTTTAATATTCTCTCAGCAGTCCTACCTACAGCATAGAACTGTTCAATATTGAAGAGTTCAAGTAATTCATACAATATCTCCTTACCATATTCGCATTCATTTTTACTAGGCGTTCTATTCGGTCTGTACGTTGGAATAAGAACCGAAGAGTCAGCTGTACTAGGATGGAAGGGAAAAATATTCCACATCAATGGGTATCTGGAAAGAGGAATTTTATTGAGACATCCCCATATAACCTGTGCTGTTGCTTCCTTCGTTGGCTTGTAATCTGGTATATCACTCATGCAATTTTCAAGACCAGCAAAGAATTTGTTTGTCATAACCGTATGCTCGTCCGTAAATGGAACACCAGAAATCAAACACCCATTTTTTCCTGGTGCTTCCCCTATAAACAAACGAGTTGGTTTTATTTCTTGCATTATCGATAGATATGCTCGTAGGTTCTCTCTTCTTTGAATATTTGCCATTCTCTCCCCTTTGTACATGTTGAGACTGTTCTCATTGGGAGGAACTTGTTGTGAGAGGTATTCTATAAATGTTTCAATCTTCATTGTTATTATAATTGTCAATCAGGTGTATAGAGTGTTAACTTCAATTTATCTCCAGCAAAGAACTCCTTGTCAACATACATCAATGTATCAGGGAGTTTTCTCAGAATCGATGGTTTGTTATAGCGTTGGTCATCCGTCATCTTCTTCTGCCATCTTGAGATTACCACAATAGGATTGCATGGATCCTGAAAGCGTTTTTTGTCATTTATCATCTTTGCTCCAGGCAGATTTGTAAGGTATCTGACCAGTAGCTTCTCTACTGACTCTGCTCGGCGACGCTTCTGCGGTGTATCAAGATTGTTGTATGATGCTACGGAGAAACGACCTGCCCAATATTGCTTTCCTTTTATTTGTTCCTGTTTTTCTCGGTGATCTTTATCATCTAAACGACTATATACAGCACGTTTCGTTATACCAACATATTTGATGCCAGAAGTCCGTTCATAAGCCAGTCTTCCTGTTATCAGATATATACAGCAAGTCTCGGAACCTTCCCTCTCATACATTTCATCGAGAGAGTCATAAGGCCCCATCCATTCAACAACGTATAAGTCTTTAATCTCTGACATGTTTATTCTTCAAATGGATAAGTTTCGTCGTATATGTCATCAAGCAGTCTGTCTTTATAAGTCCAATACTTGCCTGGTGCAATATGCTTGGTGTTATAGCCTTTCAGTTTAGCAGATAATGCACTGATAGATACCTCTTCGTCTTGGTAAATGACACGACGCTCCGAATCAATGACTACGCTTATGGATGGATCCTCGCGCCACAGCAGTACATCACCCTTCTTCATGCCCATTTCATAGAAGTTCAATGAAGGGCGACGAACCTTTGCCTTTGCTTTTGCAGCCTTGTCATCATCGGTGAGGTCGTTTTCTATCTCATCCGTAACTTCTTCTGTAACATCCTCATGATGGAAGAGTTCAAGAATGGATTTCGCTTGTTCAACCTGAATACGGAAGAACTCACGGTTGGCATTTATACGTTGCGGTGAGAATGCTGTATGAAGGGCTTTCTCTATCTTGGCACAGTCAAATTCTTCACTCTGCAAGCAAATTGGCACTCGAACGGCACTGGAACACCAGTACTATATAGTTCCCTCATTCGAGAGTCCATATCCTCACGAGTTGTCATGCCAATCTTTACGAGACCTGGCATAACAGGGTTGGTTAAAAGATATACTATTCCGTATTCCATATTATCTGATGTATTCTAAGTTTTCAAGCATACGGTCGATGACTCCAATGAAATTATGTTTAAAGCCTTCGTTCTGCTGATATTCCTTATAAAGCGACATATCACCCTTGCGCTGTTTTCTCATAATGCGGTCAACAATACCTATCATTGCCTCTGCTACAGCCTGTTGGTCAGGATTGCCAACAACGAGAGTCTGGTAATCTTCATCATTGGCAACTGCCTTAGCCACACCTAACATCTTTGCTTTCTGGTCATCGGGGGTAGCATCCCAACCCTTAAACCAGCGTTCGTTAAAGTCTGCAAGTATTTTATCGAGTGGGTCGGTCGGTTCGTCATCGTTACCACCTGCATTCACCATGACTGGTTTATTTGGATCGATGACAGATTCTCCTGCATCGAGCGTAATAGTTTCGTTGAGTGAGGTACGTCGGAGCCCATAAGTATTCAAATCAACAGAGTCAAGAAGGTCTTTGAGGTCATCAGTTCCTGGCTTGTCGATATGCAGGGATGGAATGAGGTATCTGAGAAACCAGAACAACTTTTCCCAATCCAACATTTCAAACTCCATGATGGCTGCAACTCGTGAATAAACTCGGACAAATTGCTTGCATTTCATCTTGAAGTCTGCCTTACCATTCTCTTCCCATTCAATTTCTACATTGAAGCGTTCTGCACATGTATCAAGTATAGGAGCCCATTTGTCAGCCTCTTCACCATGAACGTATAAGTCCATAAACGCATTTACCTCATCCATATCGAAAACACCGAATGCCAACAATGTATTTTTGAGCTGATGTAGGATGTTAACATCTGTAGCCTCTGAGAGAGTTGTGGCTGTATAGAATGGATCAAACGCATCCTTGATACCTTCCTTAGTATTATAGAAGTCAAGTATGAATAGGTCTTCGGAAAGTTTACCAAGATCAGGTGCAGCACGATTCAGACGAGATAGAGCCTGAACTGCAAGGACACCATCGAGAGGCTTGTCTATATACATGGCACACAACTTAGGCTGGTCGAAACCTGTCAGATACTTGTTTGCCACAACGAGTATGCGGTATTCGTCGCTGTCAAAGTTCTCTGCGGTCTTGGTATCAGGGAAACCGTTAAGCCCTGCCTCTGTATATGCTTTTCCGTATGCTCCTAATGGTTCTGCAGCCATAGAATATGAGTACTCAGAACTGTCATCCTTTGTCTCAGAATAAATGCTCATACCGCCCGAAAGCTGTTTTTCTCCAGAGAATGCTATAAGGACTTTGAATGGCATTTTCTTCTCTTCCATCAAATTGCGAAGAGCCTTATAGTACAATATAGCACACTCTATATCCTTCGTTACAACCATAGCCTTAGCCTTGCCTTTCAGCTTATGGTTACGGAATATTTTGGCATCGAAGTGAGTAAGCATCACATCAGCCTTTGCCTCGATAGTCTTTGGTTCGCGCTCTACTGCCTGACGTAAGAGCTTCTGCGCCCTGTCATTGTTGTATTCTGGGTTTTCCTCTATACTCTTGGTCAATTCATAATAACTCTTGTATGTAGTATAGTTGGTTAGCACGTCGAGAATAAACTGCTCCTCAATGGCTTGCTTCATGCTATAAAGATGGAAAGGATGGAATTTACCTTCTGCATCCTCAGAGCCAAAGCGTTCGAGGGTTTCCTTCTTTGGTGTGGCTGTGAATGCAAAATACGAACAGTTGCTGCTCATTTTGCGGTCTTTCATCAGTTTCGCCAAGAGTTCATCTGTATCGCCGCCTCCCTGGTCTGCATCCTTTTGTACTGTAGCATTAAGTTTATCGGCAGCAATACCAGATTGTGAACTGTGCGCTTCATCGATGATAATAGCAAAGTTGTGGTTTGATACGTCGGCTATAGCATCACAGATGAATGGAAACTTCTGGATCGTCGTTATGATAATGCGCTTGTTGTTCTCAATGGCGTCCTTCAAGTCCTTCGATGAGTCAGCATGAGCCACAATCTTATCGCTCTGTCCGAATGCTTTGATGTTGTCGGTTATCTGTTTATCCAACAGTCGGCGGTCTGTTACGACGATGACAGAGTTGTAGAGTGGTGCATCGATAGCCTTTGCCCTTACTGCATACATAGAGTCAGGACACACCTTTATGAGCTTGAAAGCTAACCATGTGATAGAATTAGACTTACCCGAACCTGCCGAATGTTCAATTAGATATGTCTTGCCCACACCCTTCTCTGCAACATCAGCGGTCAGCTTGGTTACCACGTCAAGTTGGTGGAAGCGTGGGAAAATCAACTTCTTGGCATTCTTCATTATGTGAGGAACCTTCTTCTGTGTCTTTGCTTCACCATAATCAAAGAGTACATAGTTCATAATGATGTCTGCCACAGTGTCTTTCTGCAAGACGTGTTCCCACAGGTATGATGTCTTGTAGCCACCATCAACATTTACAGGATTGCCGGCACCCTGACCATTAGCCAGGCCTTTGTTGAATGGCATGAAAAATGTCTTGTCGAGATTGAGTTTTGTAGTAAAGAACACTTCATCCTTATCCACAGTGAAGTGAGCAAGGCAACGACCATAGTTCAATAGAGTTTCCTTTGGATTACGCTTGACCGACTTGTATTGCTTCTGACCGTCATATTTAGCGGTCTGGTGCGTCCAAGGATTCTTTAACTCAAATGTGAATAAAGGCAGACCATTCACATACAGTACCATGTCAATCTCATAATCGGGATGTTGAATAGAGAATGTTTGCTGACGAGTCACAGAAAATTGATTGGTAGCGTACTGCTTCTTGGAGAGTTCTGAGTCTGCGGCTGATGGCTTAGGGTAGAACAATGTAAGTTTAATATTGTTTATCTCTACACCCTTCCTGAGCAACTGTATAATACCAAAGGTCTTAATGTCAGAGTCAATCTGCTTCTCTATGTCTGCCTTTAAGTCATTGCCCACGTACTTATCCAGTTCCTCCTTTTGTGTGGCTTCGAGGAATGACCATAAACGACGGTGATCCAAGGCAACCTTTTTGTCAAAGTCGCCAGGTAATCCCCAATAATATTGAGACTCGGAAGGACATTGAGCATCAACATCTGTCTGCCCAGCCTCCTTACGTTCTTCTATAGTTGTGCCTACTAGAGCCCTTTCTATCAGAGCTTCAAAGGCTTGTTCGTTTGTCTTGCTTGTTGTCATGACACCTTTACTTTACCTGTTACTACATCGTTTATGATAATCTGTTTACGTTCTTGAAGGAGGGAAATTTGCTTAGTGGCGTTGGAGATTGCTCGATCAATATTCACAAACATTCTCTCAATATGAGAAACAATTTGGTTCTGTTCTTCCTTTGGACACGTAAGAATAAGAAACTCCTTAAACGTGACAGCAGCCAATCCTTCTCTATTGCCTCCCTTTAATGTTTCTCTTAATTGGCGTTGAGCATTATCTGATTGAAGGTTATACATCAGATATTTTGCAATAATTCCTTTGGGACGGACTATACTAACATGCTGATTGACGTTTGCTTCATCTTCTCTGTCATAGCAACAGCATCTTCCTATAGAACCGCCTGTTATATTGTAGAGGATGTCATTGTACTTGACCTGAGTTCCTTTCATTTTCTGATGCACTCCATCAACAATGTGTGCAACGTCATCCAGTTTAAGCCCATCGTTATAAACATTCTGACTCCTCAAAAACATTATGCCCGAATCTTGATAAACCTCTGCCCCACCACGAGGTGTTGAACCACTACCAATTTTTGAAGTAACATGTTTCAACTTCATAACCTCCCAATGCTCAGGTATCTCTCCAATCCAATCCACACCACTATCCTTCATGGGTGCATCAGGGTTGAGACCTTTGGTTACGGCATTGTTGATGATAATCTGCTTGCGTTCGTTCAAGAGGTCAATCATCTTCTGCTGTTGTGCTATGGCTTCGTCTATCTTGGCTGTTGTGGAATCAAGATAGTTGGCAATGGCGGTTTGCTCCGAAATGTCTAATACAGGTATTAACATGTTCTTAATATCATCCCAATTAAGACTTTGCCTAAGACCTTTTCCTTGATTATATATAGCTTTAGTTATATCCCAGTCATGAAGGAAATAATGATAAAACCTACTATCACACAAACTCATATCAAGATTCTTCAATCCGATATAAGCACTTGTGATAGCACCTTCGATTTTTACCAAGCCAGTTCTTAAACTCGTATGGTCGTTTTGTAAATCAGTACTTCTGATTACAATATCACCGGTTGATAAAAGTTGGTAACTTTCGTAAGATTCAGGTGTCAAACCTTCATTTAGGTCTTTCTTTATCTTAATCTTTCCGTAACTCAAACTTAATATAGTATTACATTTATTACCGATATTTTTATTTTTATTTAATTTGAATAAATACTTAAGTTTATACATTCCCCAATGCCCCGGAATCTCCCCAATCCATTTCACTCCGCTATCCTTATATCTCTCATATCTTTCCATACCTCAATCCTCCCCAAATAGTGTTTTGATGAAACCTTGCGATGCGGCATCAAGGGCAAGGATGTCAGCCTCATTCTCAGCGAGCGAGCGTAGAGGTGCAGGCTTATAGAAATACTTGTTGAAGCTAATCTCACAGCCAATCTTTGTAGGAGGCAGGTTTATCCATGCGTCGGCAACATAAGGACGAACCTCACGCTGGAAGTATTCGTAGATGTCTTCCTTCACTGGTATTTTCTCGCTATCTCTGAGGTCACTGTCCGACTCATACTCCACATAGCCCTTACCCTGCTTTGTATAACCGTAATCTTCAATGACCTCTGGTGCGATACCATATACAGACTCCAGTTTCTCTATGTCCTTGCTGTTTGCCTTATGCTCCTTCTTGATGACAGGTGCTGCCTCTGGATCGGCTACTGACATAGCACGAGCAATAGATTTAATATCAGCCGCATTAACGTCAAGTTTGAGAGTCTTTGCTGTAGATGCAACCCTCTCGCTGAATACGTTATAGTCCATGAATACTTCTGTACCGATTGCTTTCATCAGAGCCTTGGCTGCATCTTGTAGTGTACGGCGGTCTTCCCATGCTTTGACAGAGATAAGTTTTGCCAGCTTCTTATCTGTCATCTTTATCTCATTCTCATTCAGATACTCCTTAATGGCAGGAACTTCGGAATCAAGACCAGAGAAGACACGCTCGCCGTAAGTCTGATACAGCCACTTACTCATTTCAAGGTCGCTGCTGTCATATAGCATTTCGTCTATTTTGAGAGCATTAAACTGGCTTTTCAAACGCAAAGGGCGTTCGATAGTGACATTATAATATCGGAAGTCATCACCATCAAATATCTTTGAGGCAACCTTTTGTTCATCGGTAGCCTCCTGTGGTACGAAGTCCATATAAACCTTTAGGATGGCATCACGATATTGCTCTGATATAGTACAGTTACGAGAACCCTGATTCTTTCTCAGTTTCTCAAATGCCTGTGAAGCATCAATTAGTTGAACCTTGCCTATGCGTTCATGAGCCTTCTTATTGGTCAGAATCCAAACGTATGTTGAGATACCAGTGTTGTAGAATATGTTGTTTGGTAACTGTATAATAGCATCCACCAAGTCGTTCTCAATAAGGTAGCGACGGATATTGCTCTCACCACTGCCAGCATCACCTGTAAACAATGATGAACCGTTATGGATGGATGCCACTCGTGAACCTTGTGGCTGATATTCCAAAGGTTTCATCTTATCCACCTCCTCAAGAATAAACAGCAACTGACCGTCAGAGGTACGAGGTGTGCTATCAAGAACTTCCTCTTCTCCTGCAAAGTTGGTTAAAGACAGTTCAAAGCGATGGTCCAAAAGAGCCTTGTCATGGTATATCTTCTCCTTGTCTGTTTTCCAAGATTTGCCATAAGGAGGATTGGTCAGCATATAACCGAATGACTTATCTGCAAAGTTATTTTCTGTTATGGTATTACCTAAGTGCATACCACTCGGATCAACGCCTTTGATAATAAGGTCTGACTTACAAATAGCGTAGGTCTCAGGGTTTATCTCCGTACCCGACAACTGAATGGCACTGCTCTTAACGCCTATGCCAAGGAGATATTCACGTCCTTCTGTCAGCATACCACCAGAGCCACAGGCAGGGTCATAGAGGGTAATTATCTTAGGCAGGTCACCCTTCACAGGCTCGAATATAAGGTGTGCCAGAAGAGAAATAGCATCACGAGGTGTAAAGTGTTCACCTGCCTCCTCATTATTCTCTTCATTGAATTTACGAAGCAGTTCTTCAAAAACGGTTCCCATTCCTACATTTGTCAGAGCTGGAAGGAGTAAACCGTCAGGGTCTGTCGCATCTTTATCTGTGAGGTTAATTCGAGGGTCAGTAATACGCTCAATAATTGAAAGAAGACGGTCGTTATCTGCAAGTTTACGAGCTTTATTATAATACTCGAAATTTTTGAGGACATCACGAACATTCTCACTGTAACCGTTCAAATACTCAACAAAATTTGAGTAAAGAATATCGTTATTGTCGGTAGCCTGAGACTTCAAACGATTCAAAGTCCATTTTGATGTATTAAAATATGTGAGCCCTGTAATGTCTGTAAGAATTCCTTCATCCAGACCTTCCAAACCTCCGTTATCCTTTATCTCTTCTTCTACCTCTTCCTTTGTTGGTTCTAGAAGAGCATCAAGGCGGCGTAATACCACCATAGGCAGGATTACGTCTCGGTATTGCCCGCGAAGGAAAACATCGCGCAAGCAGTCATCAGCAATAGACCAAATAAACGAAACAATTTGTGATTGTGATATATCCATGTATTTTCTAAACGATTATTAATTTATTCCAAAAGTTTTTTCCACTGCTCGGCGTTGGGCAGAATGGATTGGTATTGCTCGGGAAGCTCGTGTGCTGTGCGGTAAGTAGCAACACCCATAGGCTTTGATGTGTCGCGGAACGAAAATTCCACGGTCTTGTTGCTTTTTGAGCGGCAAAGTATGATGCCGATAGAAGGATTTTCATCGGGCAGTTTTACATACTCATCGAGAGCCGAGAGATAGAAATTGAGTTTACCTGCGTATTCGGGTTTGAACTCGCCATATTTGAGCTCGATGCAGACGAGACAACGGAGTTGGCGGTTGAAGAAAAGCAGGTCGATGAAGTATTCCTTATCGTCAACCACTACACGGTATTGATTGCCCATAAAGGTGAATCCGCTGCCGAGAGCTAACAGGAACTTCTTGATGTTGGCGACAATGGCGAGTTCGAGTTGTTTTTCGGGGAAGTCGTTGTCATCGTTGATTTCGACAAATGGCATATTGTACTCATCGCGGAAAGCGGCAATGGCTTTTCGGCGGAACGATTCGCTCTCAATGGTTTTATCAAAGTTGTTGGCAAGAAATTCGCCCTTGCTGCGCCCTTGAGTAAGGTGATATTTGAGAGTGTCAACATTCCAAAACTCACTGGCACACTTTTGAATGAAGAAAAGACGGTCAGAGAGTGTTTCGGTGTGTTTTATTATCTCGTAATGATGTGTGAATCCAACACTTGTAAAGGCATTAAGTTCTTCGGGTTGCAAAACGTGCGTTGATAACGCACGAATTTCAACAGCATCGGGTAAGGGTTTTGCAATTTCGTTCGTTGATAACGCACGAATTTCAATACTATCTGGTAATAAGGAAGTTGTAATTTCGTCCGTTAATGTCGGACGATTTTCAAACACACTTTCCCATTCCTCATAAAATATGCGCATTTTACGCATATTGCCTTCCGAAAAGCCACGCAATCCGGGTAGCTCTTGCTGTAGATTTTGCGATATGGCGGCTATTGCCCCCGTGCCCCATTGTGCCGAGCGGCTATTGAGCGATATGTATTTGCCGATAGCATAGTAAAGTGATAGTAACTCGCGGTTGACGAGCCGAGAAGTTCGCAAACGCGTGTTTTGAATCGCCTCCTTTATGGCTTTTACAGCCTGTATGTAGTCCGCTTGTTGGATAGATGTTTCCATACGATATTTTACTTATTGACGTAGTTAATCAAATCTTTAGCTTCAACGCCCAACACTTTGGCAATGTCGAAGAGTTGTTCGACAGAGGGCTGCACCTTGTTTTGCACCCAGCGCGAGACGGTGGTGTCGGTCTTGCCAAGTTGCTCGGCGAGCCATTTGCCGCTACGGTTCTGCTCGGCAAGCACAACTTTAAGGCGGTTTAGTTGCGATGATTTTTCGTCAGTCATATCAAATTGTATTTTTATGTTGATAAAACGTAGTAAAGATACAAATATTATTTGATTGAGTATAAATTTTAGTAAAATAGTTATTAACAAAAATAAGAAGCCCCATATTTCAGGGGCTTTTGAAAAGTACAAATGACAATGTTACGGCTTGCCGTAACTGTCGTGGGCAAGGTGCTTGAGTTGTCCGCCAACACAAAAACGACTGATGTATTTCTCGGCAGTTTTGGGTGGAATCTTCAACTTTTCGGCTACGGCAAGATAGGTCTTGCGGTCGAACTCTGGTGGAAGGTTGTCGAGAAAAGTCTGTCGGATAACGGTCTGACCATTTGGGGCATTGCTCTCTGTGGTTGGCAACGAGCCGAAAACTTTGGCGGTGTGTTGCAAAAGCACACGAGCCATAATGATGGAAGATTGATAATCTGAATCGTCGCAGACGATGAGGTTTGAAATCTGTCCGCCGTCAATGATACGAAGCGAAGTGAGTATCATTGCAATACGGAATGTTATCAGCCCCAATCTTCTGACCGATGCCACAATGTCAAGCCCGAAAAGATTTGAATATTCCTTTTGCACTTGTGCAAAAAAAGAATTGAATTGTTCCTGCTGCCGGGCAGACAAAGCGAAGCGAATAGGCTGCGAGGCTTGCAAGATTCGGTAAAGTTCGTAGAACTGTTTACCCAAGTGCTCAAAATATTGGTCAAGCGTTTCTTCATTGTCGGCAAAGACATTGAGCCATTCCAAACGCACATTCATATAATAGAAGATGAAACGGCTGAACAAGCCGTTTTCAGCATCGGGAATGAGTGAAAGAATTTGTCGAGGTGTACCCGACAAAAGAGCCGAGAGACGAGGTTTGGCAAGTTCGACAAATTCTCGGTCTTTGCGGTGAGGGCGACTTTTTCGTTATGAAAATCTCGCTGGCTTTGTGTTTTTGTCGTTAATCTGGTAAAAGAAAAATGTGGCGCACAAAGCAGCTTCGAGTAAATAAAAAACGTCACTGCGGAAGCGACCTTTTTGAAAAATTTTACAACAAAACAGCGTCCCATTCCTTTTTTTAGTAATTTTGCAGCCGATAACATATTGTTTAACTAAATATTTGATTATGAACAAACCGCGTTTCGGCGCATAGTATAACGACAGTATCTTGGAAAAGCATTAGCTTTATGCTTGTGTTGGCGGAAACTTCGACACTTTTTAACAACACTACAAGCAAGTAAGCCGATGCTCACGTTATTCACGTGGGCTTTACTTATTTAGTTGTAGTGTTAGGCAGTTGAAGGCCTCCGTTAACCAACTTGAAGTAAAGCTCCACGTTTTTTATACTCTCCCCGAAAGCAAAACGGAAATACAAAAAACACTAATACACATGAAAAAAAGATTTTTACGATTGAAAACAGCTATGAGGGCTGTGATGCTTATCCTGATTATGGGAGTCGTCGGGGTAACTGAAGGATTTGCCCAAAATTTCTCGGCTGAATGGCCTAGTGGGCAAACATTGTATTACCAAATTACAGATAACGAAAACCATTATGTTACTGTTGTGTCTCCGACATTTGGTTCTTATAATCTAAATGGGGAAATGACAATACCAGATGTTGTAACAAATGTTAATGATGGTATTTCTTATAAAGTTACAGGCATAGGTGATAATGCTTTTTCTGGATGCACAGGTTTGACATCGGTGGAAATTCCCAATTCAGTTACAAGCATAGGTGATAATGCTTTTTCTGGATGCGCAGGTTTGAAATCGGTGGAAATTCCCAATTCAGTTACAAGCATAGGTGTTTGTGCTTTTACTGGATGCACAGATTTGAACTCTTTAACGATTGGCAATTCGGTTGAAAGTATAGGTGGACATGCTTTTTATAACTGTCATAGTGTGACATCTTTGACCATTCCCAATTCAGTTACAAGCATAGGTGAATATGCTTTTTCTGGATGCACAGGTTTGACATCGGTGGAAATTCCCAATTCAGTTACAAGCATAGGTGAATATGCTTTTTCTGGATGCACAGGTTTGACATCGGTGGAAATTCCCAATTCAGTTACAAGCATAGGTGAATGTGCTTTTTATCAATGCACAGGTTTGGCATCGGTGGAAATTCCCAATTCAGTTAAAAGCATAGGTGATAATGCTTTTTCTGGATGCTCAGGTTTGACATCGGTGGAAATTCCCAATTCAGTTACAAGCATAGGTAATAGTGCTTTTTCTGGATGCACAGGTTTGAAATCTTTAACGATTGGCAATTTGGTTGAAAGTATAGGTTATGCTGCTTTTGCTGGATGCGAAGGTTTGACATCTTTGACCATTCCCAATTCAGTTACAAGCATAGGTGATCATGCTTTTTATGCATGTACAGGTTTGACATCTTTAACGATTGGTAATAATGTTGATACTATTAAAGTGGCAGCTTTTGCTGACTGTATCGGATTGTCAATGATGATGGTAAAGGCCTCAACACCACCAACACTAACGGATTCAAATGTGTTTACTGGAGTAACTACATCCATACCAGTATATGTTCCTAATGATTCATTAAGTGCTTATCAGAGTGCAGACGTTTGGAGCAATTTTACAAATTATCAACCAATGGTAGATGCTTCTATCACAGGCTACGGCTCAAGCACCGACAGTGACCACTGGGTGTTTATTGCATCACCTTTAGCTTCGAGTGTGCTTCCTACAGCTGTTTACGGACTTGTTGCCGACCCTGTAGAAAACTATGACCTCTACCGCTTCAACCAGTCGGGAGAGAACGGCGAATGGCAGAACTACAAAAACAAAGATCACACGGAAGGCTTTGTCCTAGAAAACGGCAAAGGTTATCTGTATGCCAACAAGAATGATGTGATTTTAACATTCGTTGGCGATATGAATACAACCGCCCCAAAGGAAGTTAAACTCGATTATGATGACAAAGCTAACTTGTCGGGGTGGAACCTTGTCGGCAACCCGTTCACAGAAGCCGCCTACATAGACAGGTCGTACTACAAAATGAATGCCGAAGGTACAGATGTCACGCCAGTCGAAACCTATGAAAATACACCTGTCGCCGCATATTCCGGTATTATGGTTCAAGCTAAGGGATCTGGTGAATCTGTAACATTCACAAAATCAGGCTCCAAATCATCCGACAACGGCGGCTTGCAGATTACACTGTCAAAAGCTGGTGTTCGTGGCGATGAGGCTCAGGACAAGGTTATCGTGAGCTTCAACAAATACGCACAACTCAGCAAATTCATCTTCAACGAGGATAACGCCAAGCTGTATATTCCAATGGGCGGCGAAGATTACGCTATTGCATACTCTGACAGGCAAAGCAATATGCCGTTGTATTTCAAAACCAAGGAAATGGGCATATACACCATGAGCTTTCAAGGTGCTATCGACAACATCAAAATCATCGACAATCTTGATGGCTCTGTCATTGATTTGAATGCGGAAAAGAGTTTCACTTTCGTTGGCACTCCTTCGGATAGGAATGACCGATTCACAATTGTCTTCAACACTCCAGCCACAGAGGATTTCGCTTATCAGAGTGGCGACGGCATTGTGGTGAACGGCGAGGGCGAGCTGCAAGTGTTCGACATCATGGGCAGAATGGTCGCCAAATACCATGTGAATGGCGTAGAGACCGTTAATATACCGTGCCAAAGCGGTGTCTATGTGTTGAGATTGCTTGGAAAAGAGACAAATACTCAGAAAATAGTTGTTAAATAATTGAAAATGGAGGAAACAATCATGAAAAAGATATTATTAGTATTGGCGATAGTTTTTACAATGTGTTTTGGTGTCAAGGCTCAGCATGGTAACAGTGATGCCTTCTTCAACAATTGGGAGAGCGACAACAGGACTGGCGAGGAAAACGCATTCAGCATGGGCTTGCCCAGCGATCACGGTTTAACTAGTGATGCCTACGCCCCTCTCGGAAGTGGGCTACTAATCCTATCAGCATTGGGCGGTGGTTATCTCATTGCAAAAAAGAAGAAAAAATAAAAAAATCAAGATGCGGTCGAAAGGCCGCATCTTTTTGTTAGTGGCCATGACGAGATTATCCTCATCGACATCATAATCGTCTATTGATTTCAGCTCCCCAGCCTCCATCTGACGTTCAATTTCCGCCATGTCCCTCTCGGCGTTGGCCTGCTGCTCTTCGGGAGTGAAGCCGTAGAAGGTCAGATGCCACAGACATTGCGCCGCAAGCTCAGTGTCGGTGCAGTGAAGGTCTTTTGCTCGTTTTATTGGTGAGTTTAGCCAATCCTTCCAAGCGATGCCTTCCAGAATCCAAACAAACGGCCCGCCATATTCATATTGTGCGATTATCGGCTCTGGGTTGTAGCGCAGCTTCATGTGCCGTATATACTCGACCGCTCTGAAGAAGTGCCTGTCCAAGCCAATCATTTTCTTGTCAAATTTTGTGATATACTTCATCATAGCACCGAAGTCGCTTTTTACAATAAGCTCTTGCAGCATGAGAGGTCTGCAACCCCTCCGCCGACTCATCTTCATCCAATATGGCTTGGTGTTTCTCATGACTATTTTCTGCAAAGATACGCTCGTGCTTATTGACTGGGCAGATAAATCTCATTTTTAGCCTCGAAAATTTCACAAAATGTTAATGTTCAGTAATTTTATACAATACATTTACATTTTTTTGACGATTTTATTAAATTATTTTAGCGTAAACGCCACCTTATATCAATGGTTTGTATTATTTTTGCATCGGACAATTAAAATTCGATGAAAACGATAGTTTCAGAAGAGCCGAAGTACCTTGAATGGCTGAACACAATTGCCAATTCACGCTTGCTCTTCAACACGATAGGCGAGCTGGAGGATTATCTCGACAACCACAACATTCACACCAACGGAATAAAGCGTTGCTACAACACCAAACAGAAAGCAAGGGCTGCGTTTGCGGATTTGTGCCTGTATGTTGCTGAAACGGCAAAGATGACGAGCAACGACTTCTGCATATTGCTTGATTATTACAAAAAAACATCGGAGTTTTACCAAAAAAGACTGTCAAGAAGAAAAAATCCAGATGACATTATCAAAACCATACTTGATAACTATTTCCTGAATCCTGAGCGAAGGGACTGTTCACCCTCAATGAATTCTATCATCCAAGAGAGCATCGACAATGATATTGACATCCCGATTCTTGTATTGTTACTTGTGAGAGCATGGGGAGGATATAAATCAAAAGACGGTGATATCGTTGATTTATGGGAAAGGTACAAGCATACCATAGATCTGCTTGAAGATTACTCTGAAGAAATTGGTTGTCAGATGCCGTTTCCTCCAATAGTCAGCGCAAGGAACGAAGAATACAAATCAAGGTTAACTTTGGCATATCATGTGAGAGAAATCATCGAAAAGGCGAGACAATTCAGCGACCCCGACCGCATCTTCAGAAGTGTACACAATGCCAGGAATCTTGACATGAACATTGAAGGCTACTGGAACGAGTGTGGAGGAAAAGCTGAAAGGACTGATTTCTGGCAGATTGAAAAGACCACTGACACAGGGTTGTATTATGCCATCAAATTTAATAAGATAGAAGGTGGCAAGGTGGAAAGAACCAGATATTCAGTTGATTTTAGTGAGGATGACTTCGGAAGAGTTACGGCAATGTTTATGCATCCGAAAGCTGGGCGACACTATTTCGACGACGACGATTATGACGAGAGCGACCATTGCTACTATAAGATGGACATGCCTGATGACGTTTCAAATGTAACCGAGCTTGACATGATTGAAGCATTGAATTATCACGGCTGGCCGAAAAGGGTTGTTCTGACAAAAGTTACTGAAAAAAGTATTATCGAATATTATGATAAAACATTAAACAACTCCCAGATAATCAACAAGTTCAAGAAGTTGGAGACTGAGTTTACAAAAAGCCTGTACGCTATCACCGACAAGCACCTTTACATCAAGGCGATGGAAGATGGAAAACTCTATAAAGTTCCGACAGACATCATCGACTCGCTGAGGCTTGTTGACATGGATTCAAGAATAGGACTTTTGAAGGTCGGCAATACAGAGTTTATCGCCTTGGATGACTTCAACGTGTTCATCCCGGTCAAAGATATTAAAGAATGCGGCATTGAGGTTGTGGATAGGATTGGATGATTACAGGAACAAAGCCGATGCTACTAACACACAAAATGTAACGCAGATCACCCTTCTCCAGCGTTCCTTTTTTAGTGCTTTTTTGAGTTCGACAAGTACATTGGAGTTTACCGTATCGCCGTAATTATCAAGGCAAACTTTAAAATTATAAATGGCGTGGACTGGATCTAACACCTTTGTCATAAAAGACACCGGCACCAGTCTGTTTTTGATGTCAAGACTATAATCTGACAAAGAGGTTTTGATGTAAATCCGATTCCAATGGGCATAAACGTTCAATCCTTCTGATCTGTAAATGTGTCTGCCTTTTGGGAAAGCCACTGCAGAAAGAATATCAGGCCTCCACATCAGACGCTTTCCATTGTAATTAAGGTAATCTCCGCCATTGGCGTTCTTGTCGGGAATGTATATTGCTGTTGTCATATTGTAAAAAATCTTATTCTAAAGTAAAATACTATTTGTGTTTGTTCCGCCTGCTTCTTCTCCGTTTGCGATACCACTCCCTCCGTCTCTCTTTCTCGTCTTTCTTTCTCAATTCCAACTTTAACGCAGCCTCGAGCTCCAGTTGTTTCCTTTCTTCCTCATCTACCGCATCTCTCCTGGCGTTTTCGGCATCAACTCGTTCCTTGCGGCGTTTCTTGATTTCGACGATTTCTTCGGGGGTGAACAGCCTTTCCAACACTTCGTCTCTTACTCTTGATAAACCACTTAAAGCAAACTCCTTGATTTCCTCGTCGGTGTAGATGTCATCGCACAAACACATCTCATCGTTTCGCATTTGTCTTTCAATCTCTTCATTTTCATGTTCGAAATGAGCATGTTGTTCTTCTGGCGTAAAGCCATAGAATGTCAGGTGCCAAAGGCATTGTGCCGCCAACTGTGTATCGGTGCAGTGGAGGTCTTTGGCACGTTGCACCGTGTGACCGAGCAATATACGCCATGAGTTTCCTTCCAAGTTGCAGACAGAAGGCCAGCCATCATAATTTTTAGCAAGAATATAATCGGGGTCGTACTTCACCTTCATTGTGCGGATGTATTCGACGGAGCGGTAGAAATGCCAGTCCAGACCAATCATCCTCTCGGAGAAGTTGGTGATATGTTCCATCATGGCATAGAAGTCGCTCTTCAGGATAAGTTCCTGAAGTGTCAGCGGCCGGCATTGACGCCGCCAGTTCATTTTAAGCCAAGGAGAATGCGAGTTTTTCATAATGCTGTTTTTTAACGGTGCAAAAATACAGCAACATTAAAACAGAGAATCTTTTAAAAGCAGAATTATATCGTGTTTATAATAAAAATACAAGTGAATTGTAGCATGTAACAAAACATCTGCATTTTAAGAATTGTCGTGTAGTGAAAATATCAATATCAGTGTCTCAACTTTATCTCCTCATCGCTGCAAAGCTTATACACCTCGTTTCGGATGTAGTCTTCGAGGCTTTGGACGTTCTTTCTGTTTGCACCACCGTTGATGAAGTTGAGAAAGATTCGTGATGCTTATTCAATTCTAGCTTATTAGTTTTGCAGCTATAATTGCCGATGCCTCCGTAAAAGCCAATTGTTCCAATTCAATAATATCAAGCGTTTTTCTCAACGATTCTATTTCCGACAAACGCACGATAAGCTTTTTCGGGTCGGATGGATCTGACATTATTGTTTTTTGATCAACGAAATACGATGCAAATTTTTTGTACATCCAGTCGATGGTACCGTTGTCAGCCCCCAATTCAAGCACAACGTCGTTGTTCGAAATCTCCACAATACGTACATTAACGCTCTGAATTTTGGATGTTAATTTTGTTGCGATACTGGTGGCAAATTTGGCAAAGCGCCCTTTGTTCTCCACGAACTCATTAACGTCTTTTATAATGACTTTAACTGTGTCAGCGCAAACAAATTCAAATCCGATGCTTTTGCTCCATGTCTTCGACAGGAGGTCGGATATTTCTTGAAATGATATTGATAGATTCATAATTGAATTGATTTATTTGTTGTTCATCTTCTCCCAGATCTCTTTATATAAATGCTTTGATGCAAACAACGGCAAAGTATGGTCGCTTCCACATTTAGGGCATTTAGTATTCATGTTGTCAATTATTCAATGTTTTTATAACTGCCTTAATTTTATTTCTTCGTCGCTGCAAAGCTTATATACCCTGTTGCGGATGAAGTCTTCGAGGTTCTGGACGTTCTTCTTGTTGGCACCGCCGTTGGTGAAGTTGAGGAAGATTCGTGATGCCGATTCAATTCGCACCTCGGTCTGCTGTGTGCCGATGGCGACAACGTGAATTGCAATGTTTTCGCCAAACGACAGAAGGCTCATGCCATGCCTTGCCGTGACAGTGAAAGTGTCATCGTTGCATACTATCTTCTTAAACTGGCCGCATTGTTGGATGGCCTTCTTCACCGATGTATAAACCCGGCGTGCTGGCCGGTCGAACTGAAGTGTTGATTTTCTCATAATGATACTTTTATCTCCTTTCCATAATCTGTGGATTCTTGTCACCACGAGTAATTGTAACCACTATCAGATGCAAGAACGGCAGCACGCTTGTTGATGATTCCTACTAAAACGATTCTATCGTATTTAGTTATTTTTCATCACCCACCCACATGTATTAAAACTTTATTGCTCTGGAAATGCCACATCAATTTCAAGACTATAATCCACTTTTTCGCTAATGGCATGTTTGATTTTGGCTGAAAGGTCAAACACTTTTGCAACATTAAATGCTACAGCAACATCCACGCATTTGTTAAATTCCTGCATGGCTTCATAACGAAGATGTTCAGTTCGCTGATGGTTTTCTATATGAGGGTTCCTTGCCCTAACCAACGACACGATACATTCATCATCTTGGAGTCGGTATTTTTCAATTAATGACCAAGCATTATTGTACGACTCTTCACTTACCGTACGTACCCCGTCAAAAGTCGCTTTTAAACCAAATCCCATCTTGGAAAAAAAGTCTTCCTTATTTTTTACATCAACTTTAGATTCAACAGGCGTTTTGAAAAATGCTTTGCCGTCAACATTAATATCGGTTTCGGCTTTATATATTCTCATATTCCCAGAAACCACGTTATAGCTTAATGCTCCAAGTTCTTGAAGAATTTCCTTGTACTTGAAAAATTTCGATGCTTTTATTATAGCACTTTCCACATCTTCAATATGGATATATTTGTTTTGTTCATAGGGATGCAGTATCAACAAATCATTAGTTTTAGCATCAACTGGAGTCGTACAGCCCCGATTTTGAAGGTCTTCTAATGTTTCTATTTTGATGTTAGGATCTTTCAATGCTATGCTGCCTTCAAACCATTGATAGTTAGCCTTCCTTTCTGGGGTGGCAAGGCAAACCACAAGCGGAAAATTATTGTTATTCATCTGTTTGTTTTTTAATTAATGTCATGTATTCTTACGCTAAAAAACCAATAATTGCCAATAACATCACAATTATTAGACCAATAAACATGTTTTTAAGAGAAAAAAACAATTTTCTTTTTAGAATACGTTGAATTTGTCTCTCATTATTTTTGTTGATTGTGCAATTTATTTTTTTGGCGTAATTTTTGAGTGTTTGTATTATTTCAGATGGAATCTTCTGATTTGTAAGAAACCTATAAACACGAATTCTACCAATAGTATCTTTCTCATTAAAACTACCTTCTATATACAACCATTCTTTGTTTTGCTTTAATTTTAACGACGAGTCTTTTTCTTTTTTATATATTAACTCGAATTTACCAGTATTCATAATAATAAGAGCCTCTTCTTGCTCTACATTGCTTGTCGAATATCTGCTCTCCTGTCCATCTATAACGAAGTATCCTGGATCTGTTTCAGAAATACCTTGACTCCATAACACGTTTTTCATTGCTATTCTATTTTTTAAGTAATTCAATAATATGTTTTAAAACTGTTGAAACATCTGCTTTCTTCATCAAATTCACCAAAACAAACTTGTGACGACATACAAACTGATAGTAATCCTTTGTTTTGTCCATTACGCTCACCAAAGATTCCCCATTTTGAATTTGCGATCTGGTCATATCATCTCTATGGGTACCTATCATCAAAATTGGTTTTTCTTCTTCTTTATACCATTGCGACAATGCTTCAAAACGGACGTTTACATTTGAAATATATGATTCATCTGTCAGCATTTTGGTGTTTGAATAATCTGGGAAATATTTTGCAGCATCAAAAAAGAATAATATAATGTCATTATCTTTATATAATCTTTCTCCTACACCAGCTGCCAAAGATTCTTCTGCTCCTCCCATATCAGAAATTATGTATTCGATATTGTTTTCAAGATCTTTGTAATGAGAGCTTTCTATTGTAAAATTTGATTCTTCATATTTAACACATGGCTTACCTTCTTTTAACCAAGTATAAAATGTTGTTTTTCCACTTTTACGAGGACCTAACATCATAACTTTTTTATTTTTAAGTTCTTCTTCCATCTTTCTACGACGGCGATTAAACCAAATATAACCTCCGATTCCTAATCCTCCGCCAGCTGCAATTATTACTATTGGAATTATTGGTAGTGGCATAATAATCAATAATTTAAGTTTAACAATAATGGTTATTTAATAATATTATCCTATCCTTTCCACATCCAGCCAAGCTCTATTCAGAGCTCCGGCTTTTTTGATGTCTATTCCATAAATTCTCATGAAAGCATCTGCAACGACCTGTCCGCCATTGGTTGACACCGGGTCGCTTAGACTATTTGTAACCACATCGACCGACATACCGCGTTCAATGCGGACTCCATTTGTGTTTTTCGGCGTTTTTACTGTAATTCTGTAGAGCATAATTCTTTTCTCCTTCCTGCCTGCAAGTCCCACCAAGGCTGGCCTTTGTTTCATGTTGATAAAAGAAAAGCGTGAGACTCGATTCTTCAAATTCCATCAAGCAGTAGGTATCGCCAA
>SAMEA3663299__coassemble_264_pt1 | contig 27990 bp, 25 predicted proteins | sample SAMEA3663299__metabat2_high_PE_026 | metagenome-assembled genome bin SAMEA3663299 (sample SAMEA3663299) | pig gut metagenome | biome: pig gut; feature: pig-associated habitat; material: faeces | place: China | collected 2013 | reverse complement strand
GCAAGAGTTGACTCCAACACCATCGACAAACTCATTGAGAAAGAGGAGGACAAGAAGGAGTCAAAGCTTGACGACAAACAAAAAGAGGACATTAAGAAGACCTTTGACGAAGTCGTTGACAGCACGCAATACCATGTGGAGTTCAACACTTTAGGTGACGAAGACGCTCCTATCGAGATAATCCAGAACGAGTGGATGAGGCGTTATAAGGAGATGAACCAGATGGGTGGTGCTATGTGGGGCGACATGCCTGACAGCTACACATTGATTCTCAACACCAACAACGCCGCGATAACAAGCATGGCAAACAAGACGGAAGAAGAGCGCAAAGAAGTGGCGAAACAGCTCTACGACCTTGCGAGACTATCAAGGAACCTTCTGAAAGGCAAGGAGTTAAGTGAGTTCATCAACAGAAACTTTAACAACATTATAAAATAAAAGAACATGAAGAAAAAAGGAATCATCATCACAGTAGTGATCGTAGCTGTAGTATTGATGCTTTTCGTATGGGTCAAGAACTCGTACAACGGCATGGTATCGAGGCAGGAAGCCGTTGAGGCGCAATGGGCACAGGTTGAAAACGCTTATCAGCGCAGAGCCGACCTCATACCAAACCTTGTAGCAACAGTAAAAGGTTATGCCGAACACGAGCAGTCAACACTTAGAGAGGTCATCGAGGCTCGTTCCAAGGCCACAAGTATCAACGTTGACCCCACTGACCTTGAGGCTGACGACATCGCGAGGTTCCAAGCAGCGCAAGACCAACTGTCAGGTGCATTATCACGCCTCCTCGTGAGCATTGAGAGATACCCTGACCTCAAGGCAAACCAGAACTTCCTTGAGTTACAGTCGCAGCTTGAAGGCACCGAGAACCGTATCACCGTTGAACGCCAGAAGTTTAACAATGCGGCACAAGGATACAACCAGTACATCCGACAATTCCCTCGTAACATAATATCCTCAATGTTCGACTTTGAGAAGACAGGATATTTCAAAGCAGCAAGCGGCTCGGAGGTCGCACCAAAAGTCGAGTTCTGATGGATGCGAGGAAATTCTTCACCACTGAACAGCAGCACGAGATTGTAGAGGCCATCAGACAGGCCGAGGCAAACACAAGCGGCGAAATCAGGGTACATATAGAGAACCATTGCAGGGGCGACATCATGGATCGCTCCGCAATGGTATTCAACATCTTGAAGATGAACGAGACAGCCGAAAGAAACGGAGTCCTCATTTACCTCGCCATAAAAGATAAGAAGTTCTCCATCATAGGTGACGAGGGCATTAACAAAATGGTTGAACACGACTTCTGGAACGATGTCAAAGACATGATGGCAGGCCATTTCAGGAGCGGCAACTTCACTGAAGGCATCATCCAAGGCGTCCTTCGAGTTGGAGAGAAGCTGAAGACGTTCTTCCCCCATAAATCAGACGACATCAACGAGCTTTCAGACGACATCTCCTTTAACTGACAACAACAATGAGAAAGATATTACTGTCACTATTAATTCTATTGAGCATCACTGCGGCGGCACAGAATATTCCGTCGAGGCCAAACCCGCCACGTCTTGTCAACGACTACGCTAACATCATCGGGGACAGGCAGGAGCAGGCGCTTGAGCGCAAACTTGTCATCTATAACGACACCACCTCAACACAGATATGCGTGATAACGGTGAGCGACCTCGGGAACTACCCCGTTGCACAATACGCTTACGAGATTGGCGAGAAATGGGGTGTCGGCAACAAAGAGAACAACGGCGCGTTAATACTTGTCAAGCCCAAGAACGACAACGGCAAAGGGCAGGTCTCCATACAAGTGGGATACGGCTTGGAGCCATTTGTCACCGACGCTATGTCGAAACGCATCATCGAACAGAAGATGATACCGGCGTTCAAGGAAAACGACTATTACACAGGAATAAACGACGCCGTTGACATGATAATAGCTCTTGCGGCAGGACAATTTGCGGCTGAGAATGAAGAAAGTGACGATAGCGCATTAGGAATAATAGTAGTTGCCATATCATTAGGTTTCGTACTGCTCGTGATAGCGCTGATAGGTTCAAAAGGCAACAACGGAGGAGGCACGATGTCATCGAAAACCGATGACGACCTTATGAAGGCGTTGTTCTGGGCGAGCATTTTCTCAAACAGCCGCAGCAGGAGGAGCGACTGGGGAGGATTCAGCGGTGGCTCCGGAGGATTCGGTGGTGGCGGCTTCGGTGGCTTCGGAGGAGGACACTTCGGAGGAGGTGGAGCATCAGGCTCTTGGTAAACCATTATAAACGAATAAGATACATCACCATCTCTAACAACAACCTTCATCGTTTGATAGTATTTTTTTCTTTCTTATTCCAGAAAATAGAAAAAAAAGAATATCTTTGCAAAAACTTCCCTAAATGAGTAACATTATCAAGATAGAAAACGGCTCGGTGTTCCAGCATGAACGTAAGATATTGAGCGACATCAACCTAACAATAGACGAAGGAGAATTTGTGTATCTCATAGGACGAAGCGGGTCGGGAAAGTCCTCACTGCTAAAGACATTATACGGCGAGTTGCCGGCAACAGAAGGACGTTTCACTATCGACAAATTCAACCTCAACAGCATCAAAAGAAAAGAGATACCTTATCTGAGAAGGAAGATAGGCATCATCTTTCAGGATTTCCAACTTCTTTATGACAGAAATGTTGAGGACAACCTCTCTTTCGTACTTAAAGCCACCGGCTGGGACGATGACAGCTCTATAGACAGACGCATCAAAGACGTATTACAATTAGTTGGTTTACAAGACAAAAGGAAAGCCATGCCGCACCAGCTGTCGGGAGGCGAACAGCAGAGTGTCGCAATAGCAAGAGCCTTGTTAAATAGTCCGAGTGTCATTTTGGCAGACGAACCTACAGGCAACTTAGACCCTGAGACAACGAACGACGTCATCAGGCTGTTAAGAAGGATTCAGGACAACAAGACCACGATACTGATGGCGACACACAACTACAACCTGATAATGAAATATCCATCGCGTGTGATAAAGTGCGAAGGCGGAAAGATTAGCGAGTCAGCGAAGTAACCCAACCATCTTATCAATGTTTTCTGAAGAGTTATGGAAACGCTCCATCTCTCTTTTCCTTATCTCAACCTGTTCCTTAGAGAAGGGCTGCGACATCAGCCTTGACACAGCGGAACGAATCTCAGACGGGGCGTCAGCGACGACACAAAGCGGACCCACATCGAGGCCGGCAACCATCTTGCTGTTCACAACGCAGAACCTCCCATTGAACAAGGCATTGAGCAACTTCAACTTAAGCCCTGTAGCCTGCGCCGTCACCAAGATATTGACATGGGCGTTTTGAATAAGATTCTGCATCGTCTCATCATCAGGGCTGTCAATAAGCTCAACATTCGGCTCCCTCGCGACAAGTGAGACGAGATGAGGAGGAGGGTTCATTCCAGCCACCTTGAGACGCATATCAGTGCCGGAGAACACCTCTCGAACAAGAAACTCGGCAGCGTGATAATTCTCCGCCACATCAAGCTTCCCGTGATAGAGGGCATAATCACCCTGCCCCTCAAGAACATCAACCTTTTGAAAACCACTGAAGGCAGGAATGAGAGAGACATCATGATACTTCTCTTTGAAATAATCGAAGTCGTTATTTGAGATGGCGAAGAGTCCCGTGGCCTTATCAAGGACGGGTTCAAAGCGTCTCAACTTATGCGATTCTAAAAGGAAGAAAAGCTTGCGAGCGATATTACGCTCACTATTAGCGAGATACCTATAATAATCATGCTCCACATTGTGAGTACGGACAAAGACACGCCTATCATTAAAATCCTCGTCTAAGAGTATGCCGCAACAGTGGAGACCTTCGAGGAGAATGGGATATCGGTCTTTTTTCAGATTTGACGCCAAATCCTTTGATATTCTTGAGCATACGATATAAGGCAGACGTGAGAGAGCACGCTTCATAGAAGTGTCACGTTTATAATAAGTGACTGAGTAGCAAAGCTCTTCAAGCAGAGGAGCGTGAGGGCGGCCATATTCAAAGACGTGAAGATGAATCTTCATTCCCCGTTCAGAGAGAGCCTTTATCTTGAAAAAGACATCTATGACGCCACCATAATTGGCGGGGTAAGGCACATCGAAGCACACTATATGAATATGATTATCAGACATATCGCTCATAAATATTCAACAGTACAGCCTCTTCATTCTCCCAACAGAGCGAGCGAGCCGCAACTTTAAGGTTATTCTTCCACTTGGCGATACGGTCTTCATCATTGAGGGCGGCGCGCACAGTCTTAGCAATAGTCTCCGGGCGATGGTCATCGATGAAAGTGCCTATATCATATTCTGTGATAATACGTTCTATCTCAGGGAGATGCGAGGCGATGACGGGCACTCCGGCCTGAATATAGTCAAAGAGTTTATTAGGCAGGCTGAAGCGATAATTAAGGTTTGTATCCTTATCAAGGGTGAATCCAAGAGAGGCGAGTTGAGTGATAGCCATCATCTTCTGGTAAGGCATTCGTGGGAAAAACCTCACACGGTCAGTCCAGTTCTTCTTCATCACTCTCTCCTTTAACAAAGGCAGCACGTCTCCCCCACCGATGATAACGAGCTGACAGTCATCAAGATACTCCATGGCATCAACAAGCTCTTCCGAGCCGCGATGGATATTTATTCCTGAGCCTTGAAGCACAAGAATATTCTTTTGTGGGTCAAGGCCTAACTCCTCTCGCGTGGAAGGAGCCGGCAGCATCTTTCGCATAGGGATGTTCCTTATCACGTTGGTCATTATGCCGTATTTCTCCCTGAAGAGATTCGCAATCGATTCATTTACAGTTATCATCTCCTTCATCTTCGGCAGCACATACTCCTCTATCCTCTTCCAGACCTTCTGAACCCTTGGCCTGTTAACCAGCTCCGGCACCTCAGTAAAATATTCATGGCTGTCATAAATAAGCCCGATACGTTTCAACCTTGAGACCCAGAAATTTGGCAAAAGAGTATCCAAGTCGTTGGAAAGCAGGCAGTCGGCACGATGAGACAAAAGAAAAATGAAAAGACGGATGTTATATTCGGCATAAAACAATGGGCCTTTCTCAAAAACAAGCCTCATACGGTGAGCTTTATATGGTCGAGAGTCCATCTCCGGAGAATGACGCTGCTTCCGCCCCACGAGAAGGACCTCAAAACCCACCTTTTGCAAGGCAAGACACGACTTATTGACACGCTGGTCCGTTACTAAGTCATTGATAACCGATACAATTACGCGTTTCAAATCAAAAAAAATTTAACACTATAAAAATAGATATTTTCTCCCTTACTTTCGTAAAAATTACTTATTTTTGAAAAAATTTTGAACTGATGAAAGAAAATATCTCTCTGCTCGGTAAAAACACCTTTGGTTTCGACATCAAAACAAAATATTATGTTGAAGTCAACAGCGTTGAAGACGTAGAGAATCTTATTGATAATAAAGTGTTTACGGCTTTTCGCGACAACAACAGGGTCTTGATACTGAGTGGTGGCAGCAATATTTTATTCAAGGAGGATTATTTCGATGGTTTTGTGGTTCATAACAACATCAAGGGGAAAGAGGTTCTTGAGGACGATTGCGGCACGGTGACAATAAGATGTATGGCGGGAGAGATATGGGAGGACTTCGTTGACTACACTCTGTCGGAGTCTCTTTACGGTTTAGAGAACCTGTCGGGCATTCCCGGATATGTAGGTGCGGCACCCGTGCAAAACATTGGAGCTTACGGCGTTGAGGTGAAAGACACTATTTCTCAAGTGCATACTATCGATTTGTTCAGCGGCGAGAAGAAGGTCTTCAGCAATGAGGAATGCGAGTTCTCTTACAGGAACAGCGTTTTCAAGAAAAATAGAGGCAAGGACTATCTGCCATTTATCTACGCTGTTGATTTCAAGTTAAAAAGGAAGAGCGAGTTAAAGATAGACTACGGTAACATACGCAAATCGTTGGAGGACAACAAGATAACAAACCCCAACAATAGAGATATTGCGAATATCATCAAAAAGATCAGGCATGAGAAGTTACCTGACACAGACGTTATCGGGAGTGCGGGCAGTTTCTTCCAAAATGTGATTATCGGTTCGGAGAAGTACAAAGAGTTGAAAGGGCGTTTTCCGGAGATGCCTTCGTATGCAGAGAAAGACGGCTCATGGAAAATCCCGACAGGCTGGCTCATAGAGAAAAGTGGGTGGAAAGGATACCGTGAGGGGAATGTCGGCGTTTGGGACAAGCAAGCACTTGTGCTCGTGCATTATGGCGGAGGAAAGCCCGAAGAGATAACAAGATTATCAGAAAAGATACAGTTATCGATAGCAGAGATGTTTGGGATAAGCATTTCTACAGAAGTAAATATTATCTAACACTATTTTATATGAAAAAACACTTTTTACTATTATCATTGATAATCACGGCATTATCATTAACAGCACAAAGAAATGTGTTAGTTGAGGAACTAACAGGAACATGGTGCCAATATTGTCCCGGTGGCATTTATTATGGTGATTCGTTAAGTCACGCCTACGACAACGTGTATTTTGTAGCGGTGCACACCATTGATGCGATGGGCAATGAAGAATATGCGACACACACGGGGCTTACAAGTGCTCCGGCGGCGAACATCGGGCGCAAGCACATGAACAAATCGTTTGACAAATGGTTTGAGACGACGTTAGCATATATGAATGACGGTCAGGAGCAGAGCACCGTTGACGTGTCAGCCACATTCGAGCCGGGCAGCAGGGTTGTGAATATCACTGTAAGTGCGACAGCAAAGAGTAACATGGGCGGAAACTACCGGTTTGCAGCGATAGTGGTGGAAGACGCCATCACCGGACCGGCGCCACATTACAACCAAGCCAACAACTACAGCGGCTCCTCATATTATGTAGGCGGTTTCGAGAGCCTGCCAAACCCTGTACCAGCCGAGAGAATGGCATACGACCATGTTGGCCGTCATCTCATCAGCGACTTTGATGGTGCCGAAGGCTCATTCCCATCATCGTTAAACGCCGGACAGACAGCGACATACGAGTTCTCCTACACCCTTCCGGAGGAATATAATGAAGATTATGTCCGCATCATCGGGCTGTTGGTCAACCAAGACACAAAGGAAGTAGATAACGCTGCACGCACACCTTACCTCAACGGAAGCACTAACGCAGCGCCTATCTTCACCTCACACGGGAAGACAGAAGGTTTTGTAGGCACCGCATATAACTACAACGTATTCTGTCACGACACCGAAGGAGCCTCCCTGACTATCACCGCAGTGGAGAAACCTGAGTGGCTTTCCTTTGAACAAACAGACAACAAATCAGGAGTGATGACAGGTACTCCATCACAATCAGGCGATTACACTGTCGTATTAGAAGCTAACGACGGCATCACCACAACGACACAGGAGTTTGTCATCAACGTTGCCGACGGACTCGAAGGCAACTGGGAATATGTTGGCGAGCGCGGCTTCAACAGCGGTAACTCTTACGTCCACGACATGGTGTTCTATGGCGACACCTGCTATGTCTTGGTTCAAGAAAACGACAAGCCTATTGTATTTAGGAGCGTTGACGATGGTGAGTGGGAACAGTTAGGCAACATCAACACAAGCATGACATACGTCACCTCCACCATTGACGTCACAAGCACAGGCGAGATTTACATCGGATATTCGGAGGAAATAAACTACTCTTATTATGGAAGAGTAAAGAAATGGGACGGCAGCTCATGGTCGGACGTGGGCACTGTTCCAAATTGCTTCGATATATATTTGCGCATCGACAGCAACGACACCCCTTATTTCGTATGCCGACATGATGGAAACTGGCTCGGATACCTACATAAACTCGTTGATGGCCAATGGATTGAAGTTGGTGGCGGACCAATAAACTCATCTTACACATACTGGTTCTCCATGGATTTCGACAATAATGACAACCCTTATCTGTTATGGTCGATGGACGGCAATCGCGCACATGTTACAAAATACGAGAACGACGAATGGGTTAGTCTCGGCGAGGTATCCCAGCAAACAGTATATTATTATATGAATATCGGCATCAACGAAGATAATAAGGTCTTCGTTGCATTTAACAGCAACGGCACAAGAGGCATTGATGTTTATACATTCGAGAACGAGGAATGGCTGAACATTGGCACAAATATAGGTGATTGCACCACGAAGCACATGGATATGGTTATGGTTGAAGGCTATCCTACAATCGTTTATTCCGATGAAACACAAGGCAATGCGTTAAGCGTGATACATTACGACGGCGAGGCTTGGGAATATATCGGGCCAAGGGCATACACCGAGGGCGCAACATCATATCCGCAAATAGCGTTAAGAGACACCACCTATTACGTGTCTTTTGTTGAAGATGACTTAGGCGATGCCATCTCAGTGATGAAATATCAGTTGCCGGAACCGCCACAGCCACCAACAGCTATTGCCGAAGCAGCAGCTAATGACATTTACACCTGCTATCCTACCGTAGCTAACTCAACAATAATCATTGAGAGCAAAGTTAGAGGAGAGGCTAAAATCATGAATATCAACGGCTCTGTAGTGATGTCAACAAATATTAGCGAAGGAGCTAACGAGATAGAGGTTAGACATCTTGCCCACGGAATGTACATTATCGACATCAATGGCATCAAAACGAAGATAATCAGATAGTTATAAAGAAGAGTATTTCATCATTAACAATTGCGGGCGAGGAATCTTGTTCGCAATTGTTGCTTTCTGACTTCATCATCATGTCAGCAAAGACATGTCATCGAATAGCTTTGTGATTTTATGGTGCATTGGTATCATAATGTTCTTAATGCAAACACTATTGTAAGAGAAGGTGTGTCTTTTGGAAGTTGTAACAATAATTCCGCATTAAGAAAGCACTATTGACTGGAAAATCCCCAACTTACTGAAAATCATAAGTCGGGGAGATATTATGTTTAGTTTAAGCCTAAAGATATTTCACGGTGTCGTGTGAAGATATTGGTTTTTGCAGAGGAATCAGCCTTCATTGCTCATTCCATTCATTATTCCTCAGTCCTCAGCGTTCAGCACATCATGTTTTTGGGGCAGCAGGAAAAGGGACGGGTGTCATACAATCATGCCGCCGACAAGGTCGTTAACATCGTTAACCCCATGTCTTTCACAGTATTCCACTATTCCTGCGGCCACTTTTACTGATATTGAAGGGTCGATGAAGTTAGCGGTACCAATTTCTATTGCCGATGCGCCAGCGAGGAGGAACTCCACTGCGTCGGCTGCGGAGGAGATACCGCCGAGGCCTATGACAGGTATTTTCACTGCTTTAGCCACCTGCCACACCATTCGCACTGCTACAGGTTTCACGCACGGTCCTGACAATCCGCCTGTCACCATTGAGAGGCGAGGGCGACGGTTTTCAATATCGATAGACATGCCGAGGAGGGTGTTGATAAGCGAGAGGGAGTCAGCGCCTGCGGCTTCAGCGGCGAGGGCGATGTCGGCGATATTAGTAACATTAGGTGACAGTTTGACGATGAGGTGTTTATGATAGACATCACGGACGGCACGCACCACCTGTTCAATGCCGGAGCAGGTGACGCCGAACGCCATGCCGCCTTGTTTCACGTTCGGACAGGAGACATTCAGTTCGATGGCGGGCACATCGTCAAGGGCATCAACGATGGCAGATGCTTTGACATAATCCTCGATATTAGAGCCGCTGACATTAACAATCACGTTAGTGTCGAAATGCCTTATCCTCGGATAGATGGTGTTTACGAAATAATCTACACCTTTATTCTGAAGGCCCACGCAGTTGAGCATTCCCATTGGTGTCTCGGCCATACGTGGATAAGGGTTCCCCTCGCGATGATGCAGAGTGGTGCCTTTTACGACAATGCCACCAAGTTCTGAAAGGTTGACGAAGTCGGTGTATTCCTCGCCATATCCGAAAGTACCCGATGCTGTCATCACCGGGTTTCTAAGGGTCAAGCCCTTTAATTTTATCTCAGTGTTTACCATAGCAGTCTATTAATATTAAAGACGGGACCTTCCTTACAGACGCAGACGTTACCATCGGCAGTGTTTTCCACACAGCAGAGGCAGGCGCCTATGCCGCAGGCCATAGAGTTTTCGAGCGACACCTCGCACCATATCTTTTTCTCGCGTGCCATTGCAGCGACGGCTTTCATCATAGGGAGTGGGCCGCATGAATAAATCTTATCGAACGAAGAGCTCTCCCACAGGCTATGTTGGGTGACGAAGCCATTCTCACCGAGAGAGCCGTCATTTGTTGTGACGAACACCTCCCCCACCTCTTTATACTTATCGAGAAGGACGAGGTCATCTTTTGAGCGGCCGCCCAACAGGAAAGGCACCTGTTTTCCGGGAAACGTCTCTTTTATCATCTTTGCGAAATAGAGCAGCGGTGCGACACCCACGCCGCCACCCACGAGGAGCACCTTGTCCGACATCTCCGGCATGGTGAAACCGTTGCCGAGCGGCAGTACGATGTTGACTTTTGCGCCTATTGGCAATGAGCAGAGAGTCTTTGTGCCTTCATGTGCCTCCTGTATCAGAAGCTCAATGGTGTTGCTATCCATATCCACGTCATGAATGGATATCGGACGGCGAAGATAGACGTTGTTGTTCCCATCGACGCGCACCTGTACGAACTGTCCTCCGTCGATATGCGGCAACGGCTCGGCACTCTGTAGTCGGAAAAGCGCACTGCGTGACCACCTCTCTTTCCCCACTATTGTGAAATCGGCTATTTTTTTCATGATATGACGGTTTTGTTATTTCAAAAAAAGGTGAAATGAATTACTTCGTTTCACCTTTATTGCTACATCGCGTTATACGTTATTAAACCTTTTTTGGTTTCTTTGTTGACTTTGCTGCAGGTGCGGCGGCTGACTTCACCGTCTCCTTTGCAGCAGCTTTAGGTGTCGCTGTCTTTGTCTCTTTCTTTATCACCGGCTTTTCTACGGCTGCATCTTCCGAATGCTCTTCCTTATTCTCTTCCTCGGTGAAAACCAACAGCCCTTTATCATTAAGAAGTTGGTACCATTGAAAAACCTTAACCATATCTGATTGGTAAACAGCATCTTCATCATAATCAGGTAATATGAGCATAAACTTCTCTCTAAGCTCAACCGGCGACAGTTTCTTAGGATTAAAATCCAACTTGTCACCCAATTTATCATGAATACTCATAAAGACTTCCTTAAGAGGTTTATCATCACCAGTGGTGAAGATACTAATTTCTTCGAGAGAGCTGATTCTGTCATGGGCGAAAGCCGGATTACGTTTTCCGTCAAGCAAAGATTCAACAATAAGTTTGCCTGCGCCCTGAGATGAGATAACAAATAAACCTGGTTTACCTGAAATAGCTACAACTTTACTTAAATCCATATATAAAAATAGTCTAAAAATTTTGGCAAAAATAATATTTTTTTCGTTTGTCGGACTAAATAAGTGGTATTTTCTAAAAATGTTATAGTAAAACGATGAAATTGAGGTCAGAGCAGTTTATCTATGAGAGCGTTTGTCTCGTTCCAAACCCATTCGGTCATCTTATGTTTGGCGAACTTTTTTGGGAGGGAGGATTTTTTCTTTCCGTGAAAGAGGAGTGCGTTGTCGTCAGAAAGCAGGGCGTTACAAGCTGGCAGCGCGCCTTTTTCGGGGGAGGAGCAGAAGAACGGGCGGAAAAGCACGTCTGCGAGCGGGTCGAACCAGCGTCCCATTGTAATCATGTTGCTATTAACTATTCCGGGGTCTGTCATGTTGACGTGGCAGCCTGCCGGCACTGTTTGCGCGAGTCTTAACGTGTAGAGCAGCAGTGCGAGTTTCGACTCCCCGTAAGTGCCGAGTTGTCTGAAGCGTTTCTTGTCAGCATCAAAGAGATGGTGGTCAACATCAGAGACATAGCGAGTAAGGGATACGGTATTAACAATATGGAAACTGTTGTCCATCAGAGGCATCATGAGGCGTATGAGCATGGCTGTCCCGATGAGGTTGGTCCCAACTGTCATCTCGAATCCGTCGGGAGTGGTGCAGAAGTCACGGCACATTATCCCGGCGTTATTAAGAAGGTATTTCGGTTTCAGTTCCTTCTGTTCAATAATGTGGCAGAAGTCTCGCACTGATTTAGCGGAGGCGAGGTCGAGGTGAAGCAGTTCCACGCTTCGGTTCGGGAAGTCGTGTGCGAGGGTGTCGCGAATAGGAGCCGCCTTCTCCAAGTTACGGCATGCCATCACCACTCCCAAACCCTTGTCGAGCAACAATCTCGCAGCTGCGCCACCAATGCTTCCGGAGGCGCCGGTCACTATCACCTTAGCTTTTTCCATATAATGCTTTTCAGAGAGTAAGGAATTATTTTCACGAATGCCGGGCCGTAGATATTTTGGAACGAAGGCTGACGTAGTTTGCGTTTTTTGAACATTGCCTTCAGAGCTTTTTTCACGAGCCATTGTGGTGAATGAATGATACCTGTGGCGAGGCCTATTTTCATGAGGCGCGGGTTGAGGTTATAGAGAGGTGTGGCGATGGCGGCGGGGCATACCACTGTTGCGCCCACGTTGTAGTATTTCATCTCGAAATGCAGTGCCACGGTGAAGTTCCTGATATACGCTTTTGTAGCGGAATAGAGGGTGATGCCGGGAAACGGGATACGTGCCGCCATGGAAGAGATGTTCAGGATATAGCCGAAGCGTCTGTTTTTCATCTCGTCGCCGAACAGCCTGCAAAGGCGTGTGAGTGTCATGACGTGGAGGCTTAGCATCGTCTCCATCTTTTGGTCGTGCGCCTTATCGAGTTCATGGAAGAAAAACATTCCAGCGTTATTGATAAGGATGTCGATTATCAAGCCGTTGCAGGCGCAGTAGTCGAACAGAGACTGTGCGGCGTTATCGAGGGCGAGGTCTTGGTACAGAGGCAGCACTTTCACTCCAAAATCTGCCGACAAGCGGGAGGCTGTCTCTACTATCTCCTTCTCCTGATTGCTGACTATCAGCAGGTCGCATCCGGCTTTTGCGAGGACCTGCGCATACATCAGTCCCATCCCGGAGCTTGCACCTGTGACGAGAGCCATGATTGGCCGTCCTTGTTGGAGTTTCAGCTGTGCTACTTTTCTATTAAAATCCATTATTTTTCACACCTCCATTTCTTTTCGAGGTCATCTACTTCATTTTGAATACGTTGAGGCATATCCTTCACGCAATGATGGCATATCATAGGTTCGGAGTACATCCTTGCGATGCAGTAGTTTGAGTGTCCGCAAGGGCTTTTATCCACCAATCCCTGATGAAGTTTGTTGACGAAGTCGGTATCGTTAAGCAGAGCGCGAGCCATCTGGAAAGCCACGAAGCCATTGTCGAGCACCCTTTCCATATCTTTTTTATCCACCATGCCGCCGACATAAATAAGAGGCATTTTCAGTTCATTTCTGAAGCGCATGGCGGTATCGAGGAAGTAAGCGTCATGATAGGGCACTGAAGGCATCATCAGTTTTCCCACGGCAGAAACGCCCATCTTCAGCCACCACATTGATTTCCAAGGCATATAATGAGCCAAAGTCTTTATTGGCATAGAGCCAGCCATCACCGACATAGGGGCTTTGCTGACGAAGCCTGCTGACAGCACGAGGGCATGGACGCCAAGGCTCTCTATTTCTTTTGCCACGGTGAGGCATTCTTCAACGCTGAGGCCTCCCTTCATGCCGTCGAACATGTTTGTTTTCACTATGACAGCGATGTCATCGGCGGCGGCTTCCATGACGGCGGTGAGCACGAGGCGCATGAAACGCATCCTGTTCTCGATGTCGCCGCCCCATCTGTCACGTCTATGGTTTGTCTTTGGTGAAAGGAACTGGCTTATCAGGTATCCGTGTCCGCAATGAATCTCTACACAGTCGAAGCCTGCTTCACGCGCCAGCATCACAGCGTTACGGAAGTCTTCGACTACCGCCAAGATCTCCTGTTCCGTCATCTTATGGACGAGGGTATAGGCGTATAGGTTTATACCGCGGGAAGCACCCATAGGCATACGTCCGCAGGTGCTTCGGTGTGTCATATTACCGCAGTGTCCGAGTTGTATCGATGCCTTAGCCCCTTCGGCATGTATGGCGTCGGTGAGTGACTTCAGGTCAGGGACGTTTTCCTCGCACATCAGCAGCTGGGCATCGAAAGAGAGCCCGCTCCTGCTTACTGCGGCATACGCCACCGTCGTCATGCCCACGCCACCGCGCGCCACCGCTGTGTGATAGTCGAACAGCTCCTTCGACACCTTGTTCCCGAAAGCCATGTTCTCGAAGGCCGCCGACCGTATCGTCCTGTTCCTAAGCTCCACAGGACCAATCTTACATGGCGTAAAAATTGTTGATTCAATCATAACATCTTAATTAAACGACTGAAGGTCAGTAAGTCTTTTATATACTCCGCCTCTTGCCACGAGCTCATCATGCTTGCCGCGCTCCACTATCCTGCCTTTGGCGAGGACTATTATCTCGTCGGCGTTACGTATCGTTGACAGCCGGTGAGCGACGACGATAGAAGTGCGGTTTGTCATGACTTTAGAGAGAGCCTCTTGTACAAGGCGTTCCGATTCGGTATCGAGAGACGATGTTGCTTCATCGAGGATGAGGATTGGCGGGTTTTTGAGGACGGCGCGTGCGATGCTGATACGCTGTCGTTGTCCGCCAGAGAGGTTCATTCCGCGGTCGCCGATGATGGTGTCGTATCCATTTTCGAGCGACATGATGAAGTCGTGGGCATTAGCTATCTTCGCTGCCTCGATGACCGACTCTTTAGAGTAGTGTTCCATGCCGAAAGCGATGTTATTAAACACGGTGTCATTAAACAATATGCTTTCCTGCGACACTATTCCGAACAACGCCCTGAGGTCGAAGATGCTGAGGTCGCGCACATCGTGTCCGTCAACCTTGATACTTCCGGAGCACACGTCGTAGAAGCGTGGGAGAAGGTCAACCATGGTGGATTTTCCTCCTCCGCTCTCGCCCACCAAGGCAATCATCTTACCTTTAGGCACCGTCATATTAATATTGTTCAACACTTCAGTCTCATTATAGCTGAATCCCACATTCTCATACACGACAGAGTCCTTGAACTCCTTGATTGGCAGCGCATTATCTTTCTCTACTATCACCTCTTCTGCATCGAGAATCTCGAAGATACGGTCAGCGGAGGCGAGGCCTTTATGCAGGCAGTAGAATCCTTGGGAGAACGACTTTGCCGGAGAGATAATCTGGGAGAACACCACTATATAGGCGATGAAGTTTGCGGCTGTTATTGCTGATGTCCCGTCAAGGATAAGGGTGGAGCCGAACCACAGCACTATAGATATTATTATTGAGGAGAGGAACTCGCTCATCGGGGAGCTGAGGTCTCTTTTCCTGTTGACATGCTTTATCACCCGTGTATATTTCTCATTCTCCTCGTCAAACTTCTCCGAGGAGTAGTTGATAGCGTTGAAGGCCTTTATTATCCTGAGTCCGCCTATTGTCTCCTCTATTGTGGCGAGCATGCCCGCGAACCTGTTCTGTCCGTCGCGCGAGTCTTTCTTCAGTGACTTTCCTATATTTCCGATAATGAATCCTGCTATAGGCAGAAGCACGAGCACGAACAACGTCAGCTTCCAACTCACGCCCACCATGTAGGCGAAGTACGCCAAGATAGTGAGGGGCGACTTGATAAACACATCGAGATAGCTGATTATCGAGACCTCTATCTCCTGAATGTCGGTGGTGATACGAGCCATGACATCGCCTTTTTTATGTCTGCTATAGAAAGACAGAGGGAGTACCATTATCTTCTTATAGAGGTCAGAGCGGAGGTCCTTGATAGTGTCGGCGCGCACTCCCACCATGAAATACAGGGCGAGATATGTTGTAAGGTTTCTCATAAAGAATGCGAGAACCAGCAGCAAACAGATGAAAATCAATGCAGTAGCCTGTCCTTTTGTCACTATGATATAACTTATGAGGTAATCAAGCATAGCGAGGAGCGAGTCGGTGTCGAGGGCGAAGTCAGGTTTCACAAGGGTGAGGTTCTCCGGATTGAACAGCAGGTTCAGGAACGGGACAATCATGGAGAACGACACGAGGGAGAACACTATGGCGAGCAGGTTGAACACAATGTTCAGAAGCACGCCGACCCAGTAGGGCTTGACGTAATTCAATATCCTTCCGAAGTTCTTATTTTTCTTCATATCCGGCACCTTAATAGTTATAGCCCGTGTAGTTCTCCGGTGTTATCTTGTGCATCTCTTCTTTAACGTTTTCATCTACAGGCAGTTGGTCAATAAAGGAGTCGATAGACTGTTTGGTGACCTTCTCGTTGGTGCGTGTTAGTCCTTTAAGCAGTTCATACGCGCCTTCCACCTGTTCGCGGCGCAAGATAGTCTGGATAGCCTCAGCCACCACGGCGTAGTTGTTCATGAGGTCTTCATGGAGTTTCGTCTCGTTGAGGATAAGTTTGTCGAGGCCTTTCATCAGTGAGCTTACGGCAATCAAGGTATGAGCAATAGGCACTCCGATGTTGCGTGTCACTGTCGAGTCGGTGAGGTCGCGTTGCAGGCGGCTGACAGGCAGCTTACGGCTGAGGTGTTCGAGCAGTGCGTTTGCCATTCCGAGGTTACCTTCGGCGTTCTCGAAGTCTATAGGGTTTACTTTATGCGGCATAGCGGAGGAGCCCACCTCGCCGGCTTTGATTTTCTGTTTGAAGTAATCCATTGAGATATAGAGCCAGATGTCGCGTGAGAGGTCGATGAGTATGGTGTTGACACGTTTGAGGGCGTCGAAATATTCCGCCATGATGTCATAATGTTCTATCTGCGTCGTTGTTGCTTGGCGTCTCATGCCGAGGCTTCTGATGAACTTCTCGGCGAAATCCTGCCAGTCTATCTCAGGGTATGCCACTTTATGCGCGTTCATATTGCCTGTCGCGCCTCCGAACTTGGCGGTGAAGGGGACATTATCGAGAGAGGCGAGCTGGTCGTAAAGTCTCTCCACGAAGACAAAGATCTCTTTTCCGAGGTGCGTAGGGCTGGCGGGCTGGCCGTGCGTATGCGCAAGCATCGGGACATCACGCCATTCTGTAGCGAGCTGGTTAATCTTCGCCGTCAGCGAGGCGAATGCCGGACGCAGCACATCTCTGTTTGCCGTCATGATGGTGTAAGGCACCGCACTATTATTAATATCCTGAGAGGTAAGCCCGAAATGTATAAACTCCTTATATTCAGACAGATGTAAAGCATCAAAACGACGTTTAAGGAAATATTCCACCGCCTTCACGTCATGATTCGTGGTCTTCTCTATCTCCTTTATCTCAAGCGCATCTTCCACTTTGAAGCCGGACACTATCTTACGAAGCTTGCGGAAATCGCTCGTCTTGAAAGTAGATAGCTGTGGCAAAGGAATTCGGCACAACGCAATAAAATACTCCACCTCCACCATGACCCTGGCGCGGATTAGGGCATATTCTGAAAAATATTCATCAAGTTTCTCAACTTTTTTGCGGTAGCGGCCATCAACAGGAGAGATGGCTGTTAATTCTGATATAAGCATATTATTTATGTATTACAATTGGTTATGGTCTTAAAAAACTTCCGGATTTATCATCCATCATATCTTTTAAAACCGCAAATTATTCCTGCAAAAATAATAATAAATTAATATTCGTGTGAAAGATTTAAAAATAAAATCTCTCTTCCCTCCCCCACGACATCAGGGTTTCAGACAACATTACACTCATTATATAAAAATGATGCCTTGTCAAGCGACAGTCCGAGCAGCGCTCCATCAACATCAGCCTTACTGACAGGTATTTTCTTTGAGAAAAGCTGTTTCTTGACACTATTCCTGCCGCTAAAATACAGGAAGCCATGGGCGTCAATGCCGAGCATGATAATCCTTTTACGAAGGAGACCTTTTGCTACGACGAGGCAACTGTCGTTTGTCTTCGCGACAACACGCCCACAAAACGAGCTGATTTTTTTACGGTTAAAGATATCGAACGAGATGAGGGTCATCTCTATAACACTATTGTTCTTCAATGAGATGAAAACAAAAGAATCAATTATCTTGATAAAGGAGCAGCCTTTATGGCGGGCTATGCCGTACCACTTCCCCGTGATGGCACCATCAAAAGACGGCACAACACGATTATTAGAATAATCTGTTAGCATTTAAAAAAAATTTAGTGAGACAAAAGAAAAACAGAATCCTTAAGGACAATATTAACATGAAGAAATAAACTTCACTAACAATGTTGCAAACATAAACAATTTTTTTGTATTTTCGCACAATTGAAAAAAAGATTTTTAGTTAAAAAATATTAACACATAAACTATTGATTATCATGAGATACGATGTAATAGTCATTGGCAGCGGTCCTGGCGGATACGTTGCAGCAATCAGAGCTTCACAACTTGGGAAGAAGGTAGCTGTTGTAGAAAAGTCGGAAATAGGCGGCACATGCCTCAACTGGGGCTGTATTCCTACAAAGGCATTGTTAAAGAGTGCGTCGGTATATACTTATATGAGGCATTCCGAGAACTACGGCATCAAGCTTGAAGGCTCCATCAATCCAGACATGGAGGCCATAGTGGCACGCAGCCGTGGCGTCGCTGAAGGAATGAGCAAGGGCGTTCAGTATTTATTCAAGAAGAACAATATCGAGCTCATCTCCGGATTAGGCTCAATTACAAGCGAGAAGAAGGTGAAGGTTGTTGATTCTGAAGGTAATAGCAGCGAATACGAGGCAGAAAGCATCATTCTTGCTACAGGTTCGAGAGTACGCCAGCTGCCGGCATTGCCAATCGACGGGAAGAGGATAATAAGCTATCGCGAGGCTCTTGTCCTTGACAAGCTCCCGGAGACCATGGTTGTCGTCGGCTCCGGCGCGATAGGCTCCGAGTTCGCGTTCTTCTTCACCTCTATGGGCGTGAAAGTCACCCTCGTGGAGTTCATGCCAAACATTCTCCCTGTCGAGGACGAAGAGGTCTCAAAACAGGTTGAGCGTTGCTTCAAGAAGCTCAAGATGACGGTGATGACCGACTCGTCAGTGACAAACGTTGACACCACAGGCGACAAGTGCGTATGCACCATCAGCACAAAGAAAGGCGAGAAAGTGGTGGAGGCCGACATAGTGTTATCAGCCGTCGGCGTTCAGACAAACATCGAGAACCTCGGTCTTGAGGAGTTAGGCATCGCCACAGAGAGAGGCAAGGTCATCGTTGACGACTATTACAGGACAAACGTAGAGGGCGTCTATGCGATAGGCGACATCGTACACGGTCCTTCACTTGCGCACAAGGCCTCACACGAAGCCATCATTTGCGTGGAGAAGATTTGCGGCTTAGAGCCAGAGCTCTTGAACTACAACAACATACCGGGTTGCACCTATATCACGCCAGAGGTAGCCTCTGTTGGACTTAGCGAGGCGAAGGCCATTGCAGCCGGATACGAGGTGAAGGTAGGCAAGTTCCCGTTCACCGCTTCAGGAAAGGCTTCAGCATCAGGCAACAAGGACGGATTCATCAAGGTGGTGTTCGACGCCAAGGACGGCAAGTGGCTCGGCTGCCACATGGTTGGAGAGAACGTCACGGAGATGGTGGCGGCAGCGGTGCTCGCACGCAACCTCGGTGCCACAGGAAGAGACATCATCGACAACATCTTCCCGCACCCGACAATGTCGGAGGCCATCATGGAGGCAGCGGCGGCAGCATACGGCGAAGTCGTACACCTTTAATATTTAACTAACATAAAAAAACTCTTAGTCACGCCCCTCGCGCGCGAGGGGCGTGACTAACCTCATATTGATTATGAAAAAACATAAAGAACTTTTCCTTCTAATCTTCATATCATCAACGGCAGTATTAGCCATTCTCGCCATAATATTAAGCATCTGCGCCATCAAGACTGCAAAGAAACGCCCCGTCTCCCTCGAACAGATAGCGTTGAAAAGCAACGATATAGAGTTCACCGACGACCTCACCTTCGCAGGTGAGGTGGTGCCAATGGAGATGTTTAATATCAGAGAACGCTACGAACGCGAGCTGCTCTCCAACTGCTACTTCCACAGCAACACCATGCTCCTCATCAAACGCTCCAAACGATGGTTCCCCGTCATTGAGCCTATTCTCGAACGCTATGGCGTGCCCGACGACTTCAAATACCTCTGCGTCATAGAGAGCACCCTCACAAACGCCGTGTCCCCGGCCGGAGCAGTGGGATTCTGGCAATTCCTCAAATCCACCGCCACCGACTTCGGACTCAAGGTCAACGACGAGGTGGATATGAGGTATAACGTGGAGCTGGAGACAGAAGCCGCATGCCGCTACTTCCTGAAAGCATATAAGAGATTCAACAACTGGACTCTCACCGCCGCCTCGTTCAACGCCGGCACTAACCGTATCGACAAGTTCTTGCGCGAACAGAAAGTCAAATCTTACTACGACCTGCTCCTTCCTGAAGAGACAGAACGATACATCTTCAGAATCCTCGCCGTCAAAACAATATTCGAGAACCCAGAAAAACACGGCATTTACATTAGCAAAGACCTTGAATATCAACCTTTCAAATATAAAACCGTCATAGTGAACGAAAGCATCAGAGACTTCGCCGACTTCGCTATCGAAAACGGTATCACCTATAAGCTCCTGAAGACCTTCAACCCTTGGCTGCGCTCAAAATCCCTGAAAGTGAAAAAAGGCGAGGTCTATGAGATAAAGATCCCCGTCAAGCCTTTCAACATCACTGCAGAATACGCACTCGAAGCCATGGGAGCCAAAGACTTCTTGGAGATGGAAGAGCCTGTACAAACCACCGAGGCCATTGAGAATGAAGATATTAACACGGATAACAGAGATGAATAAGAAACTTGCTGAACACGATTATCTTGAGATTTACGGCGCACGTGAGAACAACCTGAAGAACATCGACCTACGTATCCCACGCGACAAACTTGTAGTGATAACAGGGCTTAGCGGCAGCGGAAAGTCATCACTCGCCTTCGAGACCATCTATGCCGAAGGACAACGCAGATATATGGAGTCGTTCTCGGCATACGCGCGACAGTTCATTGGCAACATGGAGCGCCCTGATGTCGATGAGATAACAGGACTCAGCCCCGTCATCTCCATAGAGCAGAAGTCCGTCAACAGGAACCCGCGCTCAACAGTAGGCACCATCACCGAGATATACGACTTCATGCGCCTCCTCTTCGCCCGCACCGCCGAACCCTTCTCATATAACACAGGCGAGAAAATGGTGCGTTACTCCGAAGAACATATCACCAAGATGATAATGGAGAACTACTCCTCCAAGAAAATAAACATTCTCGCCCCCGTCATCAGAGGCAGGAAAGGACACTACAGAGAGCTCTTCGAACAGATACGGCAACAAGGCTTCGCCAAGGTGCGCATCGACGGCGAGCTGAAAGACCTCGTCTATGGAATGCAGCTCGACAGATACAAGACCCACGACATTGAAATCGTCATCGACAGGCTCATCGTCAGCAACGACTACAAGTCAAGGCTGACACAATCCATTGAGACCGCCTTCCGCCGCGGCAAAGGAATGCTCATGGTGCTCGAAGACGGCTCCACCGACGTCAGATACTTCAGCAAACTCCTCATGTGCCCAACAACAGGCATCGCCTACCAAGACCCGGAGCCTAACACCTTCAGCTTCAACTCCCCCTACGGCGCCTGCCCCAAATGCAACGGGCTCGGCACCATCGTCACCATCGACATTAACAAGATTATTCCCGACAAGGAATGCACCATCCGCAAAGGCGGCATCGCCCCTCTCGGCGAATATAAGAACAACTGGGTGTTCAGCCAACTCGAAGTCATCGGCAGCCGCTACGGCTTCGACCTCGACACCCCTATCGCACAAATACCTGACAACGCCCTCGACATCATCCTCTACGGTAGCAGCGAGTCGTTCACCGTCACCAAAGAAATCTACGGAACCAAATCCACTTACTCCATGCCCTTCGAAGGCATCATCAACGTCATCAAGAAACAATGTGACGAGAACGCCCCTGCCTCTATCCTCAAATGGGCTAACAGCTTCATGAACGAGACCGACTGCCCCGAATGCCACGGACAACGCCTCAAAAAAGAAGCCCTGCACTTCCGCCTCAACGGCAAAAATATCGCCGAGGTCTCCAACATGGACATCATTTCCCTGTCAAAATGGATAGACGACCTACCTAACCACCTCGACAACAAACAGTTAGAGATTGCACACGACATCCTCATCGAAATAAAGAAGAGAATAAACTTCCTTATCAATGTCGGCATCGACTACCTCAACCTCAACCGACCCGCAAAAAGCCTCTCCGGCGGCGAAGCGCAACGTATCCGCCTCGCTACACAGATAGGCTCACAACTCACAGGCATTCTTTATATCCTCGACGAACCCAGCATCGGACTGCACCAGCGCGACAACAGGAAACTTATCAACTCCCTCAAGGAACTGCGCGACATCGGCAACAGCATCATCGTTGTCGAACATGACAAGGACACCATGCTCGCCTCCGACCATATCATCGACATCGGTCCCGGCGCAGGCATCAACGGCGGCGAAGTGGTATTCCAAGGCTCTCCAGATGAACTAAGTCGCGGCCACGGACTCACTTGCGACTACCTCAACGGCATCAGGAAAATACAAATACCCAAAACACGCCGCAAACCTCTGAAAAACAACTATCTCAGGCTCTATAACGCCTCCGGACACAACCTCAAGAACGTCAACCTCGACATCCCTCTTGGACTCATGGTATGCGTCACCGGCGTCTCCGGCTCCGGCAAGTCTTCCCTCGTCAACGAGACACTATACCCTATCCTAAGCAGACATTTCTACCGCTCCGAGAAACAGCCTCTTCCTTACGAAAAGATTGAAGGCCTCGAACTCATCGACAAGGTTATCGAGATTGACCAAGCCCCTATCGGTAAGACACCGCGCTCAAACCCAGCCACTTACACCAAGGTGTTTGACGACATCAGGAAACTGTTCGGCGAACTCCCCGAATCGAAGATTAGAGGCTACAAAGCCGGACGCTTCTCCTTCAACGTCAGAGGCGGCCGCTGCGAGTCTTGCCAAGGCGGCGGCGTGCGCGTCATCGAAATGAACTTCCTCCCCGACGTGCAGGTGCTCTGCGAAGCCTGCCAAGGAAAACGCTACAACAGAGAGACACTCGAAGTGCGCTTTAAAGGCAAATCTATCAACGACGTGCTTAACCTTACCGTTGACGAAGCCGTCTCATTCTTCGAGAATATGCCCCAGATACTACAGAAAATCAAGACATTACAAGACGTAGGACTCGGATATATCACCCTCGGACAACCCTCCACAACTCTCTCAGGAGGCGAAGCACAACGCGTCAAACTCGCCACTGAACTCGCTAAACGCGACACAGGAAACACCCTCTATATACTCGACGAGCCTACTACCGGACTCCACTTCGAGGATATCAAAGTGCTTATGGACGTGCTCAACAAACTCGTAGATAAAGGCAACACCGTCCTCATCATCGAACATAACCTCGACGTAATAAAAATGGCAGACTATATCATCGACATGGGACCAGAAGGCGGCTCCCGCGGCGGAATGATTCTCTGCCAAGGCTCCCCCGAAGAGGTGGCAGAACAAAATATTGGCTATACCGCTCACTTCATCAAAGAAGAACTAAACAATTTATAAGTTATTGTCACTCAAAAACTAATGATATTAAAAACCAACACCCATATCAGATAGAACCGCCTTCTTCCATCTGATTGTATCCTCCTCAACGGCCTGTTTCATTTTTTGATACAGGTCACACTGCCATTGATGCATCTTGATAACAATAATATGGTTTTTCTTTTGGGCGTTCCGGCTCCGCCGTCGGGCTTTTGCGGCTACGCCGTTGGGCCACGGTCCCAACCCGTCCGGGCTACAATCCCTAACGCAACGACGCTGCCTGAACAATAACTCTGTCCCAGAACTTTTTGTAATCGAAAATAACAATTAATAAAGAAAACAAACTCACTTTGTCTACTGACTTCCTCACTCAAAAAATGGCGATTATTTATTGCGCTGATTGACAAATAGTTGTAATTTTGCATTACCCGAATATGGGTGACGCAAAAGGTTTTTTAACTATGTTTGTAAGGAAGAAAAAGCATCGTTCAGGCAACGTTGGAGTCATAGTTGTGGAAAAAGTCGGTGGCAGGATGAAAGAACTTGCTACCATTGGCGTTGCACATAGCGGAGCAGAGGCTGACAATCTTGTCCTTAAGGCTAAAGAGTGGATTTCGAAGGAAGAAGCCCGCCGCCAGCCTCGGCTCGATTTGTTCGGTGAAGAGCGGGAGGCTTGTGAGCGTGAACGTGAAGAAGTGTCCCGTGAAGACCATTTTTCTTCTCTGCATGCTTGCGCATTTGCTCAGAAATTTGTTCCTTTGTAAGAAGCATTTTTTGTACGTTTTAAGTTTGGTCTCCTAAAACTACAAACTTCCCGGGACTTGTCCAAATCGACAGGTCCCTTTTTTGTGCCTTCCCTCAGACACACTCAAAGAAACTGTATCATAGTTGGTGCCTTACAAAGAAACGATTCTCATAAAATATCGAATCTTTGAATGCATACCAAAGTTTACGAGCTTCAAAACTCGTTTCACTTTCATCAAAGCATTTTTCTTTTATTTCTCTATCAACTCTCATACATATTATTTTTTTCGTTGCATTTTCTTTACAAATTCTACATTATTTTTTATTTAATAGACAACGATTCTATATGTTCGCAAACACATTTATACAATATGATGGAAGTATTATAATTAGATTTTAAATAAAGTTTTTCGTTTTTTAATGCTCTTATAATGTTTTGCATTTCGAACAAAACCAATAATAGATTTGAACATTGTTCTTTATCGTGTTTATTTATTATCGTTAATGATTTATCTATGAATGATTTCTGAAGCTCAAAAATGTTTATTTCCGGAATTCTTTCTAATACTTCTGAATTTAGCAAGACAAGCAATGTATTGTAATCTTCCTTTAAACAAATTGAGTAGCTTTCATTTAGCATTAGTTCATTTCTATAATTCTGCAAACTTGAATCAAATGCTTCAACTTGCATTGACATAGACTCCATAGATTTATTTAAACATTGTAACATTTGCTCATAAGTGTCTTTTGTAGTGGAAATAATTGAGTTAATCTTATGAAATATCTGTACTGATTCTTCTTTATTCTTAATACTCAAATAATCATACAAATCTTTCTTCGAAAACGAAGTAAATATATCACATTTCAATGATTCGTATTTAGGTATTGATGGAATATCAAATTCATTATCTTTATCGCAATATGCCTTGATAAACTCAGACAAACTATTAATTTGTTTTTCCAACGAACCTTTTAATGCATTAATCTCTATCAACCAGAGTTCACCATTTCTTTTAATTCGTTCTTTTTCATTGATTTTTAACAGGCACCTATCAATAACAACACCCAATAGCAACATAAAGATAGGGAATAAATATTCTAAAATTTTATCTATATCCTTTGTATGCTCAACATATACAATCTGCCCAATATTTTTCGGTTCATCGAAAAAAACACTATCATTTTCAAATTTATAACAATCAAAGCCAATGGCAGGAACTGATATATTTGAAACTAATAAAGCTGGATCTAGGGCAATCGAATCCGATAGTTGCTTTTCTACTATTACAGGTTCAATTTTTAAGACGGAATCATTTTGTATTGTGCCATTAGCATAAAGATTCAATCCCGTTAGAAAAAGAATAATAAAGCTACAGATCTTTTTCATCACTTTGCATATTTATTTGTAAACTATTTTTCTATCATAATATACAGCAACCTCATTATCAATATAGCATATCTTTTTAATCCAATTATGATATTCATCATATTCAGTTTCGACTTTAGTGTACTCGCTAAAATCTGTATCACATAATGATCTTATATATGCTTTGGAAAAATCGTGATATTCGTATTTATAAGTTTCTTGTCTTTTCCAATTGTCAATCCAAATTGAATCTATTAGACCTTTCTTATTCCTAACGATATTATAATCATTTATTTGGGTTATTTGAAGTTTGTCGTTATATGTGAAGTCACTACTGTAAGTGCCATATTTATCAGAATACCACCATTCCTCTTTCGTTATTTTCCCTTCAGGTGAAAAGTAATATTTATACAATGTTTCTTCACTGTTGCCATCATAAAATGACACATACTTTTTTTCTAAACATTTTTCAGTTTCGTTAAAAAAATATGTTATCCTATCGACTAAGTCCCCATTATTTCTATAGCCTTCTGTTTGGGTTGTTTCTCCTAAGTTATTATAGTAGAAACGCTCTTTAAATCCTCTTTCAGAAACTAATTTAGGCTTCCCATTATCATAATACGATTCGACATAATAACTTCTTTCATAATTACGGTGTGGGACATTTGCAAATTCATATAAAAATTCTCCATTTTTATCAAATGCATATGCTTTATAAAACTCTTTTCCCAATATACCAGTCCTTGTTATTATTACAATGGTATCTTTAAAAGAACATGGTTCATTCGCCCAATTTTGTTCTAATTCTCGTGAATTAGCTAAATATTCAAGTAAGTGATTGCGTCTATCGTATATAGGTTTAAAACAATAATTATTTGATTTAATACCTAAAGGTCGCTCGATGGGTTCTCCATTATAAATCCTATAATCTAAAAATCCTTCTCTATCAAGCATGAGTTCTTCCAAAATCTCGTTTGATTTAGAATATGTCGCATACTGCTGAATAGAATTATCAGATATGACTTTACTAATATTACCTTTGTTATCAAACACTATTGTTCTTGATTCACAGGGCATACCGAAGTGCATTGCTATGCATTGTCTTTCAGATTGGCACGGGTCGCCAAATCTAGAACCAACACCATAAGATGTTTCTGTGATAGATTCTATCTTCCCATTCAGTTGCAGTGATGGTGGCAACGAATATTCATTGCTATTTTTACATGAGGTCGTATGTAGTAGCAAGAATAATAAAACCAGATTTAAATATGACTTCATAAATAACCTTAATTCCGCACCACTTTAATTTAACAATATTTGTAAGTTCCTGAGCAACTTTTTGTTGCTCAGGATTTTGCCATGTCGAAAATTTCACTTAACTTAGTGGTGCAAATCAAAGCAAGCAAAACTCTGATATGACATGGCAAAGGTAGCAATAAAATCTGAGAAACTCACTCCTTTTGGAGGAATATTTTCAATAATGGAGCAGATTGTCGAATTCTACAACCTCCGTGGAGGGAAGGAGCGCATCTTCGACGACATGAACAACGGATTCGGCTGGAGCATGCTTCCAAAATCCTTCATGGGCGAGAACACGGTATTTCTTCTGCTTACTGCACTCATACGAAACTTCTACAAATTTATCATGGCGAGGCTTGACGTGAAGATTATGGTCATGATTCTGCGTATTGCCTCAAGTCGCATGGTGGGGTAAGGGGTATCTATATGTCTTTATGGTGACATTCGATGCGCTGTGCCCACTTTTCACTAACGATGCAGATTCTTTTCGCTTCTGTATCATATTAGGCGCGTAGTTGCGGATTTGAGGTATTATTACCGATATTTATTTTGTTTAAAAATTTCCAACGCAATAGCCGCACACGCCTCTGCATCAGCCAAGGCATGGTGTGGTTCTTTATTTCATATCCGCAGCGTGCGGCAATGATGTCGAGGTTGTGGTACCCACTATCTCCCCACCACGCCAAAAGAGCACACCGAAGAGCGTTCGTTGTTGGCTGTCTCAATATCAATTGCCGCAAAGCCTTGCATTTCTATGCGCTCATTGATTTTCTTTATTTATTAGATTGACCACCACTTTCACCATAACATCTTTCTCTTCCGGACGGCTCTCGG
>SAMEA3663299__coassemble_260_pt1 | contig 28549 bp, 17 predicted proteins | sample SAMEA3663299__metabat2_high_PE_026 | metagenome-assembled genome bin SAMEA3663299 (sample SAMEA3663299) | pig gut metagenome | biome: pig gut; feature: pig-associated habitat; material: faeces | place: China | collected 2013 | reverse complement strand
TTGACAAATGGTTTTGCTTTCATTGTTCGATTTTTTATTATGCAAAAGTAATTATTTTTTCAAAGATACACATTTTAAAATTATTATCCATGCTGCGAATCTGAAATGTTGGCTCATCGGGAGGTGCTTATGGAAAGCAAAAAAGCACCACGGAAGCATACGGCCACCGTGGTGAATAACATTTTATTAAACAATATTTATAAACAATAGGCATTAAGCCTCGCAGTCAAGGTCTTCAATAGGATAAGGATGCAGGTCATCATCGCCCTCATCGACATAGCGGTGGCTTATCGCTTCCTCGAACCCTTTGATTTTCATATCTTTATATGTACCATCAAAAATCTCAAACTTTTCAAATTTACATTGCAGAGGCCCATTATTAAGCTCGATTTTCACTGAAGGTTTCAACCCGATATTCTTCACGTTGTCGGAGTTTGTTGTCAGCACCCATGCCTCAAAGCCCTTAAAGTTCCTCTTCAATGAATTGCCAATATTCTTATACAGGGCAGCGATATCTTTTTCTTCGAGACGTTCGCCGTAAGGAGGGTTTATTATGAGTATTCCTCCTCCTTCAGGAGGGATAAAAGAAAACATATCCTGTTTCAGGAGGGTGATGTCATGGTTAAGGTGAGCGTTTTTGATATTCGACTTTGCTATTTCGATAGCTTTAATAGAATGGTCAGAAGCGATGATTTCATGGTCAAAGTCGGTGATAGCGTCATCGGCTTCACACTTCACGTTATCCCAGATGTAAGGGTCGAAGTCGTGCCATGACATAAAGCCGTAGTGTTTGCGGAAATAGCCGGCGGGGATATTCATAGCAGCCATTGCGGCCTCGATAGGGATAGTGGCAGAGCCGCACATGCAGTCGATAAAGTTAGAGTCGTATTTCCAGCCCGTGAGTTTGATAAGGCCGGCGGCGAGCACCTCGTTAAGAGGAACCTTATCGACCATCTGACGGTAGCCTCTCTTATGCAGCGAGTCGCCGGAGCTATCGAAGGACAGAGTCACCTTTTCATTCTCAACATGCACATTGATACGCAGGCTTGGGTTTTCGACATCGACAGATGGGCGTGCGCCATAACGTTGTCTGAACTCATCAGCGATAGCGTCTTTTGTCTTTAACGCAACATATTGGGAATGATTAAAGTAGTTACCACTGACGACAGCGTCGATAGCGAAAGTCTCGTTAATATCAAAAAATTCGTGCCAAGGAATTTTCACAATATTATTATACAGCATCAGTTCGTTTCTTGCGACGAAAGACTTCACCGGGCGAAGGATACGCAATGCTGTACGGCAGCAGTAGTTAGCCTTATACATGATAGCCTTATCGCCTTCAAAGCTTACAGCGCGGAACAAAGGCTCAACATTATGTGCGCCAAGAGCGGTCAATTCCTCAGCGAGGACGTTCTCTAATCCCGCCATCGTCTTAGCGACCATCTTAAATAACTGCTTATCTTCCATCGTTATAGGTTTTCGACTATTCTCTTTTGCCATTCAAGGAACTGTTCCGGGGTAGGGTGAAGTTTCTCGCGTTTGAAATCCATATCACCTTCGCCTTGCAATGGTACGAGGTGGATATGGGCGTGAGGCACTTCGAGACCTAAGACGGCCACGCCTATTTTCCTACAAGGGAAAGCCTTCTTCATTGCGGCAGCGACTTTCTTTGCGAACACCATCATCTCGGCGAGCTCTTCATCAGTGAGGTCGAAGATATAGTCCTCTTCCCGCTTCGGGATGACGAGGGTATGACCTGCTGCGACGGGATTGATGTCGAAGAAAGCGTAAAACTTGTCGTCCTCAGCTATCTTATAGCTTGGAATCTCGCCTTTTACAATTTTTGAAAACACTGAAGCCATATTATTCTCTTGTTATTTCCAGAATTTCAAACAACATTTTACCGGCAGGCACCTGTATTTCGACAGTCTCTCCTGCACCTTTGCCGAGCAATCCTTTTGCTATTGGGGAGGTGATAGATATCTTGCCTGCTTTCAGGTTCGCCTCTTTCTCAGGGACGATGGTATAAGTCATCACCTGCTTAGTCTTCACGTTTCTAATTTTGACATTAGATAGTATCAAGACCTTAGATGTGTCCATTTTTGACTCATCAATGACGCGGGCGTTCGCTATTGTCATCTGGAGATTCACGATTTTCATTTCAAGGAGCTGTTGAGCTTCTTTAGCCGCATCATATTCGGCATTTTCCGACAGGTCACCTTTATCGCGTGCTTCAGCGATAGCAGCAGCGATTTTAGGACGTTCATTAACACAGAGATTCTCGAGTTCGTCTTTCAGTTTCTGTAGTCCAGCCTGTGTAAAGTATTCTACATCTGCCATAATAATTCTTTTTTTTGTTATTGTAAAAAAGAGACCCTTACCGAAATAAGGGCCCTTTTTCTCATTAAATTGTATGCAAAGATACAACTTTTTTTTAAGTCACAAGCATTTTTAGAATAAAATTCTTGCGCCTATAGAATGTGTACCATTGTAATGTGCTGTATTAAGGAATGAGTAGTCGATGCAGACCTTAAGACCCTTCTTGCTGAGAGGGGCGTTTACAGATGCGCCGAGTGACAAACCTTTATATACATTGGTGCAATCGTCTGATTCTATATTCTTTGCTGCTCCAGCCTCAACAGTATATCCAGCACGGAGTACGAGGATATCTCTGAACGAGCCTTCGATACCACCGATGAACTGGTCTTTTGAGAAAGCGTTGGAGTTAAAGTTAATAGCTAAAGTCAGACGGCTGTTCTGCTCGAAATTGAAGTCGTAAGCAGCAGCGATATTCAACTGTGTTGGAAGCTCAAACTCATCGGCGCGTTGTACAACGGTGATATTTGAGGTCATTCCCTGGAACAATGTTGAGAAAGTGAGACCGTCGCCGCTATACTTCATTGTTGGTCCAATGTTCTTCAAGGCGATACCGAAGTGGATGTTATCGGTAATACCTGTGACATATTGGATACCAGCGTCCAAAGCAACGCCTGTTCCACTCATATCAGCGATTGACTCACTAATAATCTTCAAGACGAAACCGCCGTGAATACTATTAGAGAACGACTTACCAACGGCAACATTGATATTCATCAAACTTGGGGTATATGTTCCAATACCGCCGTCAGGGTTTGCGACAGTTGTCCTATCAATCTCACCTAAATTCATTGACATTACTGAGAGACCTCCGACTAATGACTCTGAAAGACGTACTAACAAGCCGAAAGAAACGACTTTGATGTCAGAGCCCGCGAGCCAGTTAGTATAAGAGAAGTTTGCTTCGAGTGTGTTGGTAAATGAAATACCAGCGACGTTGCTCCACATAGCACTCACACCTTTGACGCATGCCATACCGGCGTTGCCCCATCCTGATGATACTGCCCATGGATTAACTAACAACTCATTTGCGCCTGCTTGACCTGCCCTATCCTTATTACCTGCGAAAGCTTCTGTGCTCGTGAATCCAATAATGATTGTCAAGCTTAATATTACGATAGTTTTAAATAACTTTTTCATGATCGTGTACTTTTAATTTGTTCGCAAAATAATTAGAATGTATTTAAGTCAACCTGACGCATTGCGCAATAGAATTTAACAGTCTTTTCACCACCATTGACATAGTCTTTGACATGGATGATATAGAGACCTGATGCAATAGGAGTATTTGCATAGTTGGTCAAATCCCAGTCTATTGACGTTGTCGCTGAAGAGTCTTTCTTGAACTGACGAATCTTTGTGCCGTTCACTGTATAGATTGTAACAGTACACTGGTCTGGAAGGTTGGTGATCTTCACTTTATGTGTAAGGGCGTTAGGCTCGTACTGTGAGTATGCGTAGTACGGGTTCGGGACAACCCTTATAAGGTCGAGGTCTTCCTTGCCTTTCACTTCATCTTTATATGTTGGGTTAGTACCCTTTGTAGTGAAAGTGAAGTAAGGTTTCAAACCTTCGTGATTTACAGTGTCAACGAGTTCTTCATACCTGCCAGGAGCGAGGGCGTCGAGAGCCTCCTTGTCGAGAGGCATTGTGATGTAACCGCTTCTATAAGGCTTGCTGATGCGAACAGAGATCTTAACAGGGTTGTTCTCTGGGAGCCAATCTTTTCCTTGGATAGCCATTGGCATACCGACCCACATAGGGAGACCCCAGAAACCGGTCATATAGACGAGAGGTTTCTTCTCATGTTCGATGAAGTCAAGAATATCGAACAATGACTTACCGGCGTCGTATGCGTCAACGTAGAAGTGGCAATCTCCAAGTGTACCACCGTCAATCATTGGGAAGATATAAGCATAGTGTTTAGCTCCGAAGATAGCTGTTCCATCAATCTGGTTGAAGATGACCGGGTCAACGAGCTGTGAGCCGCCGAGGGCGGTGTTCTCCATTACCGCAGGAGGATTGAACTTCATGTCGCGTCCGTTCAACTCTGCGTAGAATGAATCCTCACCATAGATCATGTTCAGACGGATACCTGACTCCATATCTATTGCGTAGCCTGGGAACCAACCCATACCGACAGGGCTGATATAGTTAGCATCATTCTCGTTGTTGCTAATTTCGCCGTTCTCCAACATAGCGAGTGCTTCCTCGTATGAGTTTGCGCATGGGTTACCATCCTTGTCGATTGAAGGATGCCTACGGATTCTGAAGGCGTCAGCATTATTCTCGTTAAGCTTACTGTCAAGACCCATTTCAACTACAGGGCAGCGTGTCCACTTGCTCTTATCTGCAGTAAGGACGATATCTATTGAACCGACCCTCTGGAAGATAGAATCGATGTGGTTGTTAGCCTTGAACATAGGACCTGGGTTGAAAGTACCAGAGTTACCTGAGTTGTTTGCGAGGATATATGGTGCCCATGTACCTTCAGCAATCTTCTCGAAGTTCTCGTTCGGGTCGTATGGCTTCGTTGTTGCACCTGTTGTTGAAGCAACGTTGAAGTCGTTATTTGCCTTATCATCTTGGTCAGCATAGTTACCTGAACGAATCCAGTTCAACGGGTTAGCTGCAGTGACATCACTGTCTCTGATACCGCTTAACCATCTGTATGAACTGTCGGCGTAAGTAACGCTTGATTTGATGACACCATTCTTTGGACATAATGTTCTGTATTGAACAGTGTTGTCGTTACCTGATGTACCAACATTGATAGGACCAAACTGCCATGGCTGGGTGATGTTGAGGGCGATACCTCTTTCAAGGAACAACTGCTCGTTGCTCTTCTCTGTGGTCATATTAGCCTTCATAACCTCGCCTGTCTCAAGGTCTTTCAAGTACCAGTAGAAAGCATTCTTTGCTGCTGAGTCGCCCCTCACTGAAGCATCACCTGTTACGTTAGTGATATAAACTTGCTCGAAGTCATCGAACCAGATAGCGTAATCGGTTGGGTGAACGTTCAATGGGTCAACAATCTGGATGTTGAGAGGTCCCTTGCCTTTCACAAATGATGGGTGATAAGCCATTGGGAATGACTCCATACCATAGATGTTGGTCTCGCTTGCTGGAGCAGCTGAGAGTATCTTCTCGACATCAGCCTTAGAGATCTCAGCCTCAAGGCCACCATTACCGAAGCCTGTCCAACGTGTGATTGTTGGCTGGTCACCGTATGATGAGTTCAAGATAGTACCGTTAACAATCTTATGAGGAACACCTGAATAGAGTTTGATGTTCTTACGGCCAGCGAGATAAGGCTCCATCTGACCATACAAGCCATACTGTATGTTAGGATCGTCAGAATATGTCATATAGTTGTTATATGCATAAGCGATAGCCATGAAGTAGTAAGTAGTATGGTTAACAAGTGATGGGTCGTTGTTTGTTGTGAAAGCGTCTTTTGTAATCTCGAATGAGTGGACGATACCGTTGTCGCTACCTTCAACCATGAGAGTAGGAACGCTTGCTTTAAGAGCATCGTTATACACATAATTAATAATGTTCTTAACGTTGTTCTTGAGGTCGCACTGGAACACGAGACGAGCTTTGTCAGGATCACTTAACTGGTCAACGCTGACTTCATTGTTTGCAAGCTGATAGACCTGATAACCTTCGAAGCGGTAGTATGGGTCTTTCTCCTGTGTTGAGTCAAGCGGGTTAGGACCTTGGATACTGATATCTTTCTCGATATAGTCTTCCATAAGGTTATTTGAAGTACCTGAGTTCGATAAGGTGATGATGAGTTTCTTGTCAAGCTCGCGTATTGTCAAGTCTGGTGCGTCAGGACCGTCGAGAACTTTAAAGCAGTTATCGAACATAGCCTGGCATTTATCATCGACTTTACGGAGGAGTTCTACTGATGACCATGCTGTACCTGTTGTTGAGCGGGCCCACGGCACACCGAAGGTGATATAGTTAACAGCACCTGACTTCAATGTGAAAGGACCAGCAGACTGCATGAAACGGCGGTCGTTAACAGGGTTAGGATTACCATTGTTACCGGTCTCTTCACTCCAATAGACACCGTCCTGTGCGAAGATACCGTTAGGTGTCAAACCACCTGTACCCCAGTTACATGGGTCAGAATCGTGTGGGAACATGAAGTCGCAGGCAGGACCATCGCAACCTGTAGTACCAGGGACTGCTGTTCCACCGTATTCCATCTTAGCACCGTTTTTCCAGATACCTCTAAGAAGGAGGTAGTATTCAGGAGCCTTATCTGGGTCACCATTAACAGATGAGCCGGTATTATCGTGATAGACGAAACGGCGCATACCGAAACGTTCGTCATCGATGATGCCGTTACCGAAGTTGACACCATTGATACTTACGTTGCAAAGTTGGTTTCCGAGTGAGTCATATTTAGGGTTATCGAGACCGTCTGGGTCGAGGTAAGGACCTTGGAAGAAGTCAACGCCAACCGCAGGAGGGTTAGAGCCGTAGGCTTCTGTCTCACCGTTACCGTCGATGTTAGCACCGTTGTAGCCATAGCCGAGACCACGTGACACGTCGCAACCGACATAGTCGTCCTTAGAATAGCCAAGGTCAACGTCGGTCCAAGGTGAGAAGTAAGTGTTTGTCAAGGTATAGGTTGAACGGTTGATAATCTCGTAGCTATAGAATGTCATGTTGTTGATTTCATCATTTGTAGCGAAAGCGAAAGCTTGTGCTCTGATTTCCATACCTATAGCTGAACCACCTGTCTCAGTGTGAGCGTTACCTTTATCGTTGAACACCCACCAGATTGTCTGGTCACCCTTGATGACTTGGTCAGAGAGGATAGAGCCATGAACAGTACCTTCCATTGTCTCCTCCATAGTTGGGGTGATGGTGTGGCAGAGTTCGTTTTTGACATCATAATATGGGTAGTCGCCGTCGGCAGGGTTATAAACGCCGTCGAGGAGTTCTCCATTAAGACCTGGGTTGTCATAGAAAGGAGCGAGGTAGTAGCTCATTCCTCTTGTCGGGTCGCCGTGAGCAGGCCAGTTAAGGATGCTTGTAGGGATCTTCCAATCTTCAGTCTCATGAGGGATACCTCTTTCATCGCAATGGGCGAGGAACTCATCGACTTCAGCGCGTGTGATGTTGTACATCTTATCATATTCCATACAAGTAGCAGCGTCGATTGATGCTGTTCCATCAACGGTAAGAGGTCCTGTCCAGAAGTCATTACCTTTCTGACGGAAACGGATAGCCGAACATTTCAACTGATTATTGACGTCCAGACCAGCGATCCAGAGAGAGCCGGCATACAGTGATGTTGCGGAACCGTTAGCAGGGATATAGTATTTTGCACCAGAACCGCCCGGGAGGTCCCACCACATATCACCACCAGCGTTGACACGCACCCTTGCGTTGTTGATGTTAAGCCAAGCAAAAGTAGAAGAAGGTGTACATCCCGCCGTAGTTTGTTTCAGATTCCGAGTTTGCGGTCCGTTCATCTGGACTTTCTCGGCTCTTACTTCAGTTACACTTGCAATAAGAAATGCAACGGTTAATAAACGAATTATAGTCTTCATATTACCAGTATTTATTTTTCTGTTTAGAAGTTAAAGCTTACACCAACTCTGATTTGACGTGGTGAAGAATAATTGTAGAAGTTGTTGACAAACAGGCTGTACAATTCATAGTATGAGTCAGGGTTTGTCTGGTTGGCGATTTCGCGCTGCCACTCAGGAGCTGAGAGATAGCCATCGTCATCAGGGTTACCTGTTGAAGAGTAAACACCGACTATGTTCTTTGAATTAAGAACGTTCAACACCTGTAAGTAAACATTCAGATAAGCTGAGCGTCTGTCTTCCTTTTCTTTTTTGCCAAGTTTCAGGTTGATATCCTTGTCAACGCGGAGGTCGAAACGGAATGCCCATGGGAGGCGTGAGCCGTAGTATGAACCTTTAAGCAAGTTTGTTCCCGCTGAGATAGGAGAGTTGACGTTGCTTTGTGCTGTATAAGGGGTACCTGAACCACCCTGCATTGTAAGGGCGACACCTGTATTTGCTAACCATTGGATAGGTTTCTTGCCTGAGTTCTCACGTCTTGACACCGGGCCGTTGTAGTCTTTTCCATCAGCGAAGCGGTAGTCGAGTGTCACGTTAAACTGGTGACGGCGGTCCCAAGGCATAGCGAATGTTGAACGGAGGTTTGGAACACCTGCTGCGATCAACGCGCTCATCGTTGTTGTTGATGCACCTGTAGCGTTAGTGAACTGCAAGGTGTATGATGCACGGAGACGTACGTTCTTTGTTCTACGCAAGTCGTATGATGCTGTCAAACCCTTTACTGTTCCGAAGTCCAAATTGCTGTATGATGTATAATCCTTTGGATATGCTCCGGTGTAACGATAGAGCTGGATCATGTTACGCAACTCCTTGTAGTATGCAGAGATTGTCATTGATGATGAGTTGGTGAGTTTCTGTGTGAAACCAAGCTCATAGTCAATTGTCTGCGATGGTTTGAGAGAAGGGTTGTTTAACACGCTACTATTCTGTGAGAAGTAGTAGTAGTCATACATATTTGTGAAGATGTTTGATGGACGCTGTGTCAAGACATCATAGTGAGCATAGAACAATGCCTCATCAGAGATTGGGAATGAGAATGAGATACGAGGCATCACGCTCCATTGTGGGTTATAGTCCTTGAATGACTTGGTATCGACATGCTGCTGTGTTGCATCTTTGATCCAAGGTGACACACCAGAACCGACGTCTAATGTTGTTGGGTCACTGATTTCCGCACCTTTAGCGTTATACCATACGTTACCGTTACGATAACCGACCACGCTTGAAATGTCGTCAATCTTATTTACATAAACAGCGAAGTCGTCACCGATGTTGCTTGGGACATCGACAATTGTACCGTTCAAGAGTTCGATTTTGCCGTTTCTTGCTACATCGCCGACGGTGTTATAGTCATAGAGGATATAAGGGTCTTTCAGGACCTTCTGGTTAGCGTCGAAGCGGTCAACACGGACACCGACGTTAAAGATAAGGTCTTTGAAAGCGAATTTATCTTGGATATAGCCAGCCATGTATATAGGTCTGAATGAGCCTACAGGTCTTGTATAGTTACCGTTCTCGTCCTGTTCTGTGAAGAAGTCCTCGAAGCTTGGCTGTTTCTTGAGTTTGTTTCCAAGGTAGTCATAGCCATAGTAAAAGACGTATGAGTTGCCGTCCTGTGTCAACTCATCAGGAGTGAACATGCTGATATCGAAGCCGTCCTGCAGGTATGCTTTGTGCATGATACCGTTCTCATCGTAGTACTCGATAGAGTTATCGTTGAAGTCATAAGAGTCGGTGTTAATCCAGTCAATACCTGTCTCGCTCAGGCCGAGAGCCTTACGGAGGTTCTGGTCGAACTGATATTGTGAGTCACCATTATATTTTCTCTTATAGATGATTGTGTCAACGAATCCGTCGTGAGAGACGATTTCAGGGTTCTCGGTATCGAGCTGGTCGATATGGAAGTTGGTGAGGTTTCTCATGAGGTACCACAAGTCGTCTCCTGCGACACCGTATGACCTGTTGTTACGTTGTTCATATTCGAAACCGATTTTCACCTCATGATTACCGAGTGTCATAGCTGTGGCGAGCTTCACGCTGAACTGGTCTGCTTCTGAATAGTTGTAGTTCGATTGGATAGAGCCAGGGGCTGCATACATACCGTAGAAAGCAGAAGGTGAGCTTGAGTTAAGAAGAGCACCACCGAGCTGGAGGTCGGTAAAGTTCATGTAGTGGCTCAATGGGTCGGTATAGAGGTCATAATACTGTGTAGTATAGTTCGAAAGCAACGGGTTAGCGTCTGAGGCGTTGAACGTTACTAAGGTATCATAATCCCAAGATGTTGTATGCCAGACGTTATCGTAGGTATGGCCGTTGATTGTGATAGCTGTATCCATTGTATAAGAAGGTGTCTTATAGATGGAGTATTTGCCGAGGTAGCCATATTTCCAGATGTTGTCTTTATGGTCTGGGTCATAGTTCTTGCTATTTACGCGGCTATAGTCAACCTGCAAGCTGTAGTAGAAGTTCTTGATGAACGAAGTGCTTTCAGGAGCAGTAGGGAATCTCTGGGTGAATTTTCCATAGACGCGCCAGTTCCTATAGTCGTTGATATAGTTTTTGTCGAAGTTGAAATATTCTTGTGAGCGGCTGAACCCATGTGCTCTCTGTGCCACGAAGCTACCACCGACTGTCAAGTTGATAGTCTCAGTAGTACGGATGTTGATGTTACCTGACACGAGGGCTTTCCAGTTTGCTGTGTTCTGTGAGTTTTTGACATACTCCATAGAACCCATTCTGGTGTACTCACCGTTAGAGTAAGTACCTGAGCCTGAGCCTGAAACACGGAGAGGATTGTTCTTGATGAAATCCATCCATTCGTCTGATGCCTTATAGTGGCCGATAGCTGAGATGGCGCCGTCCTTATTGTAGGTGAACTCACCTGCGAGGAAGAAGCCTAACAAAGCTGAAGAGGAGTTCTTGTCCCTACCCTTGATAAGTGGGCCTTGGACGTTGAAGCCTGCTCTTGAGTGGCCATAGCCATCGAGTGACTGTTCGAGTTCGAGACCGGCGCCGAATGTTCTTGAAGGGCCTTTCGTCGTCATGTTAATGATACCACCAGTAACGTCACCGTACATAGCAGGAGTACCAGAAAGCATAACCTCGACTTGGTCGATAGCTGATTGAGGGACTGATGATGAACCGATAACACGGACACCGTCAATGTAATAAACTGTACCTTCTGAACGGGCACCACGCATGTTGCCGACCTCACCGTCAGCAGAGAAAACGCCACCAACTGTCGCAGCAACTGCTTCTGCCGAACGGTTAGGCATCTTGGCGATTTCTTCCGCGGTGATAGTAGCACCCGCCGAAGTCTGGTCCTTTGAAATCAAAGGCACCTTGTAGTCAACGATTTCAACAGCATCCAATACCTCTGACTGCATGCTTAATGAAATGTCTTGGAAGGTAATCTTGTTGGCTGATACAACAATACCTTTCATAATGAAAGTGTTGTAACCAACGAATGTTGCTTTAAGGTCGTAGGTTCCCGGAGGAATAGGGTTGATGTCATAATTTCCATCAAAATCGGAACTCGCACCACCCACCTGTGTACCGCCGTTTTCCAAAACGACGTTCGCAAATGGAATAGTCTCACCGGTATCTTTGTCCTTTATGACACCCTTGAGACGACCTGTTTGTGCAAGTGCTAACGACCACGACGCCAGCACAATGCAAAGGGTAAATAGTAATTTTCTTAACATACCTTGAAATTTTATGTTATACTACTCTAATTTGTGCATTAAACGGGGTTCAAAATTACTACAATTTTTTAATTCCCACAAGCAAAAATATTTTTCAAAAAAAATTAATTTATTAACAGATAATGGTCTGGCTATGTAATACATTATAAATCACAATATTAGATTACAAATCTCTCAAATAAATAATTTTTCTCCCTCAATTTTACCTCTATTTTTTCTTTCTTTTGCCTTAAAAGTCCTTTTTCTTACACCTATTAATATTAATACATCTCTTCCTTTTCTCTATAAATTATGAATTAATCTGACGATATTATCTTTTTTTCTCCTCGACACGGGGACTTTTGTGTCGTCTTTTAACACCAATATCATGTCATCTTTGATAAAATTTGTGATGAAATTGTTGTTTACAAGGTGTGACTTATGTGTCCTCGTGAAGCCGTATTCCTCAAGCATCTCCTCCACTTCCTTAAGGGTCTTACTTATCATCATGCTGGTGCCGTCAACAAAATAAAACACCGTATAATAGTTGTCGGAGGCACAGTGTATTATGTCGTCAACATTCACCACATTAACCTTGTCGGAGGTGGAAAGCACGATACGCCTGTGGGAGCTGTTCTGCCGCATCACCTTCCTCACCTTCTTGATTGCATTCATAAAATCATCTATATCAATAGGTTTCAGAAGATAATCCACCACTGAGAGATGGAAGGCGTCAATAGCATAATGCTCGTATGCGGAGATGATCACCACGCTAAACACATCATTTTCAAAGGCTCGTATGACATCAAGCCCTGTTCCGTCAGGCATCTCTATGTCAAGGAATACAAGGTCGGGGCGCAATGCCTTTATCGCCTCAATGCCTGACTTCGCATCAACGCACTCCTTACAGATGATGATATCGCTGCAATACTGCGTTATCACCGACCTCAGAACGTCTCTCGACAACTTCTCATCTTCAATAATAATACTCTTTATCATTCTATTAACATTTTTATTTCCACTCTTGTCCCTGTTGCGGCGCCATCTTCACCGTAAAGGTCTATTATCCTTACCGAATACTCTCCCAACGACACCCTGCTCAATATCTCAAGCCTCTGTTCCGTGATGCTTGTGGCGTAAGACTTCCCTACCCTTCCGAGTTCGGCTCTTATCTGTTTTGCCCTTTCTCTTCCGATGCCGTTGTCCTCTATCACAAACATAATGACTTTGTCGTCGATTTTGTTCACATCAATGGTGAGAATGCCGTTGTTGGCCTTATAGGCGAGCCCATGTATCACGGCGTTCTCCACAAAAGGCTGAAGCAGCATGGAGGCTATCTCAACATCTTTAAGGTTTATCCTGCTGTCAACCCTGATATTATACGTGAACCTCGCGTTCAGACGCAAAGCCTCCAAGTCGAGATAGAGACGTATTGCCTCCAACTCCTCACCGAGAGGCACCTTGTCGCGGTTAGCGTTGTTAAGCACACGCCGCATCAACTTGGCGAACCTCGACAGATATATTGACGCGTTCTTGCTGTCGTTCACAAGTATGAAGCTCTGAATGCTGTTCAGTGTGTTAAACAAGAAATGAGGGTTCATCTGAAGTTGAAGCGCCTTGCCTTTCAGTTCAAACATCTTCTTCTCCATTTCGCTGATCTGCTTTGCCACCAAGGCTTTACGGCGTTCCTTCTTTATCATCGAAAGCACTATTATGAAGACAATCAACGAGATAAACAGCACAACGCTTATTTTGAAAGCAGGCATAGCGTACCATACGGGTTTCACCACTATTGTGAGACAGTGCGGCTCAGGATTATGTATTCCCGCTTCATTCATTGCGTAGAGTTTGAAAGTATATGTTCCCGACGGAATATTGTGATATTCCACCGAACGCACAGACGAATTGCATTTCTTCCACTCCTCATCATAGCCTTCCATCATATATTTAAACGATATTCTGTTGAGTTTGTTCAGGTTATGTGCCGAGAACTCAATGCTGAACGTGCTTTCTCCTCTTGGCAGCATTATTGTTTCCCCGCTGTTCAGGCTTATTAGCTCTTTTCCTGAAAGCGACTTGAACCTTGTGAGAAGGATCTTAGGTTCTGTCGTCTCATACTTGATTTTTTGCGGGTCGAACATGATAAAACCGCCGAAGCTGCCAAAATACAAGGTTCCTTCATCGTCCTTCAAAGCCCCATTCATTGTAAACTCGTTTCCTTGAAGACCGTCCATCACACTGTACAAGGTGGTTATTTCGTCAGCGACACTATATTTCATCAGTCCCTTCATCGTTGACACCCAGATGTTTCCGTCATCATCAAGTATGATGTTGAAGGCTGTAGGATTGCGGTCGGGCTTATTGTTATTCAAAAAGATGAAGTCATCGGTATTAGTATCGAACACGACGACTCCGTTCCTATACGAGCCAAGATAAATCAAGCCGTCTTCACCTTTTGTGATATTATAAAGGGTCTTATCTTCCGAGTCGAGGACGAAATTCTCGAAGCTGTTGGTACTAAAGGAATACCTTGACAAGCCGCCGTTTGAAGTGATGTAAAGGAAGTCACCATCAATGAGCAGGTCAAATAGCGCATCGTCAACAATAGAGTGCGGGTCGGAGGCATCGTGCACAAAATGAGTCAGGCTATTGTCGCTCAGTCGCATCTTATACAACCCGTTATCTGTCGCGAGCCAGAGGTTCCCAAGTCCATCGCAAATGATGTCATAAAACATCACGTCTCTGTCTTTGTCATGGAAATCAGTAACTTTCTTGTCTTGTACATCAAAACAGAAGAGTCCGTCATAGCGCGAGCCCACCCAAAGGTACCTGTCCTCAACGAAGCACATCGCATTCACATTCATCAACATAAAAGGCAGGTTATCGGTATTAAAATAATCACTCAACTTCAAGTAGGAGCTTTCGCGTTTGTTGAAAACCATCACGCCCTCGTCGGTCCCGATGAAGAACTCTTTATCATTAAACTTCTCGATACATCGGACGGGCAGGCGGTGAGTGCCGTTAAAATACATATTAATAGAGGTGAAGTCGGAATACTCTTTCATCATAAAGTTTATTCCGAGGGAGGTGGAAATCCAGAACCTACCGCCATCGTCTAAAAACAACTCGTTGATGTAATCATCTGATATAGAATTGTTTTTATCTCCATATTTGGTGTAATGAAGTATCGTCTCCTCATAGATGTTGTACCGGTAGAGTCCGTTGCCATTCGTCCCGACAAGAATCTCGTCATTGTCAAACACCACCACGTCAGTGACGTCCGGCTCAAGCGACATATACGATACCTTGTCATTCAGAAGCACTCTTGTAAGTCCGCCACTCACAAAATCGACAGATAACAAGCCGTCAGGAGAACCACAATATACATGCTTATCATCAACATACGCAATTGCATTTACCTTACCTGTACCAAAATTTGACACAGAATAATCAGAGTCAACAAAGGAGACGCCATCATTAGTGGCCAACCAGCAAGACTGATTATCAGGACAGAAGATAATGTCATTGACGGGGAGGGGAAAACATTCAACAAGGCTGAAATCGTTTTTTTTCTCATCGAGAGCAAAAAGTCCTTCGTCAGTTCCAATCAAGACGTTATTGTCAAATCCCATCACGATAACATTTATCTTATTGTTTATCAGTTTATTAGAGACAATACCAGATTTCAAGTCTATTATTGAGAGTCCGCTCATTGTACCGATATACAAGCTATCGCCGACGCATTTCATACTGATAATCCTTGAGTTAAGGACGTCGGAGTTCCTATATTCATAGAAGTTATAGTTGTCAAAATAATACAATCCGCTAAGGGTACTGAGCCAAATCATGCCGTTTTCGTCTTGGTCGATAGAGGTGAAGACAAGTGTGCTGTTATCCAAGATATATTGAGGTCGGAAGGCAGCCAAACGTTTCACGACAAATTCATCGTCCTGAGTATTCGCGAGAGCGAGCGACGGCAGGGCAAGAATAAAGGCAAGGCGCAATATGACTATTAATTTACGCATAATGAGCGGTGGTTCTAATTACATTTTTTTCTATTTAGGAATCCTTTACGTTTTTTTCCTTCGTTATACTTATCAGATTTCTCCTTATTAGCCTTAACATTTCGCATTGTTGACTCCGACTGCATATCCCAATGCCGTTTCACAAGTTGCTCATAGGTAAGGTCATCTTTCGTCTCTTTATCAGGGAGGAACACTTTCCCGTCTTCGTTTTTGGTCGGCACATCCTTTGATTTGCATGACGATAATGAGATGCAAACAAGAATAGAGATAGCGGCAAGCAAGTATCTAAACATCTGTAAAAATTTGCACAAACGTATAATATTTTATTAGAAAAAACAACAAACTTGACAATTTAATTGTAATTTTGTTCGATAAATAGAAAAATAAAAAGAGATATGGTGAAAAAAGGCAAGAGAAACGATAGAAAAAGCGGGAGAAACAAGGTATCGGTGGTGTTTTTCGGGATTATTGCATGTTGTATTTTAGTGTCGTGCAATTATCGGCCGAGAAATCCTAACGAGCCTGACATCAGCATCAATTTCTCTATCAATCCTAACAGCATGGAGTTTTTCGAGTTAAACACAGTAGGAGGATACATGTATCTTGAGGCGGAGTATCCAAGTTTTGGGATCATAATATACAGGAAGAACATCGATGAGTTCAAGGCATACGACAGGATTCCGCCGAACTATCCTTTTGATTGTGAGAACAATAGGTTATATGTGGAATATCCTTTTGTCGTTGACAGCTGCAAGGGGTACGAGTATCTGATTCTTGACGGGAGCATAGTGAAGGGGGGAGACGGTTATCCGCTAATACAATATTTCACCGAGTATGACGGCACTAACCTAAGGGTATATAACTAAGTCAGAGAAAGACTTCCCGAAGAGACAAACTTCAGGAAGTCGGTGGAATATTATTGGAATTAATACCTATATATATCTGATTTATAAGGTCCGTTGATAGGGACGCCGATATAGTCAGCTTGTTTTTGAGTGAGCACTGTAAGTTTCACGCCGATTTTGGCGAGGTGGAGGCGTGCCACTTCCTCATCGAGATATTTAGGGAGGCAATAAACGTCAACGGCATAGTGTCCGCGGTTTTTCCAGAGGTCGAGTTGTGCGAGTGTCTGGTTTGTGAAAGAGTTACTCATCACGAAGCTTGCGTGACCGGTGGCGCATCCGAGGTTCACGAGGCGGCCTTCAGCGAGGACGAAGACGGCTTTTCCGTCAGGAAGGATGAACTTATCCACTTGAGGTTTGATATTCACTTTCTTCACACCGGGGCAGGATTCGAGCGCGCCCACTTGAATCTCATTATCGAAGTGCCCGATATTGCATACTACGGCTTGGTCTTTCATGTTCAGTATATGTTCGAGGGTGATGACGTCGCAGTTACCGGTGCAGGTGACGAAGATATTACCTTCTTTCACAGCCTCTTCCATTGTAGTGACCTCGAAGCCTTCCATAGCGGCTTGAAGAGCGCAGATAGGGTCGATTTCTGTTACGAGCACGCGTGCTCCATAGGAGCGCATCGATTGTGCGCAGCCTTTTCCCACATCTCCATAGCCAAGGACCACAACGACTTTGCCGGCAATCATGACATCGGTAGCGCGTTTGATGCCATCGGCCAACGATTCGCGGCAACCATAAAGGTTATCGAACTTAGATTTTGTGACGCTGTCGTTAACATTGATAGCAGGGACGAGGAGTGTTCCGGCTTCTTTCATCTGGTAGAGGCGGTGCACACCTGTTGTCGTCTCCTCCGAGACGCCCTTCCATCTCTTCACCACCGAGTGCCAATGTGTGGGGTTCTCCTTGTAAGTTGCCCTGATGACATCCATGAGGGCTTTCTCTTCGGCGTTGGAAGGGGTGACATCTAACAGTGAAGGGTCGTTCTCGCATTCAAAGCCCTTATGTATCAAGAGAGTAGCATCGCCACCGTCATCAACGATAAGGTCTGGGCCGTCACCATCAGGGAAGGTGAGTGCGCGCATGGTGCACCACCAATAGTCTTCGAGTGTCTCGCCTTTCCAAGCGAAGACCGAAGTGCCTGTTGCAGCTATTGCGGCGGCGGCGTGGTCTTGTGTTGAGAAGATGTTACAACTTGCCCAGCGCACTTCAGCGCCGAGAGCAGTAAGCGTCTCGATGAGGCAGGCTGTCTGCACTGTCATGTGCAACGAGCCGCTGATACGTGCGCCTTTAAGAGGCTTCTCCTCACCATATTTCTCTCTGAGTGCCATAAGTCCGGGCATCTCATGTTCAGAAATCTCTATGTCTTTCCTTCCCCATTCGGCGAGACTCATGTCCGCAACGAGGAAAGGAAGTTCTCTGTTCTTTAATTCTTCTTTCATATTAGTATTTATTATTTCTTTATTTCAAATACGATGGCGTGTTTTAAGTTTATTTTGCCTTTAATATCAATAACATAGCCATTATCAGACTTTCTCAGCTCGGCTTTTGCACCACCACCGAGGACCTTTAATTTAAGAGGGCGGGTATTGATATTTTTTGAAGAGATGAGTGAAAGGGCATCATCAGGGACGGCAATAGACGAAGGCACTGTCTCATTTTCATCAAGCAGATAATGGACGAAGACACGGCCGTCCTTTTGTGTGAAACGGAATCTGTCTTTGAAATATGGCGGTACGGGACGTGTGTCATAAATTGCGTCACCATTGATTTTCATCCACTCACCTATTTCTTTCAGTCGTTCAACAGCTACAGCGGGGAACTCACCCGTAGCGTCAGGGCCTACATTAAGCAGATAGTTGCCGCCTTTTGCCACCACATCTATTAGGATATGGATGATAGTATTTGTGGATTTATAGTTATCATTCTCCACATACGACCATGAGTCGCCCAACGACATACACGTCTCCCAAGGGAAAGGCAGCACATCATCAGGCACTTGTTGTTCAGGGGTGCGGTAATTCTCATATTTCCCGTGCACTGTCCTGTCAACGATAAGGAGGTCAGGGTTATTCTCGCGCGCCATCTCAGCTATTTTCGGGATATTGACATCTTGCACATAGCCTTTGCAGCCGAGCCAAGAGCGATATTCGTCATTAATGCTGTATTCCGGGCGAATCCAGCCGCCATCGAGCCAGAGGATGTCGATATCACCATAGTTATGTGTCAGTTCTTTAATCTGGTTAAAGGTGAAGTCGCAGAAACGCTGCCATCTTTCAGGATATTTCTGAGGGTCATAATTGACGTTTCTGTCAGGGGTAGCCCATTGTCTCGCCCAATAGTCATCATGATGCCAATCAGGCTTAGAGAAATAGAGGCCTGTCCAGAACCCATTGTTTCTGAATGAATTGACGACTTCCGCTGTAATATCGGCGCGTGCATCAGAGGAGAAGGGACAAGAGGCGTCAACGGTGGAGTACGATGTTTCCTTGGTGTTGAACATACAGAACCCGTCGTGATGTTTCGTAGTAAAGACAACATACCTCATGCCGGCATCTTTGGCTATCGCCGCCCATGCGTCAGCATCGAAGCGTATAGGGTTGAACGTCGTATTAAGTGACTGATAGTCATTCTTATATTGGATATAATCCGCACCGTCACGTGTTATCCAATCTTCATTACATATCGACCATGACTCCACCACTCCCCATTGAGAGTAGATGCCCCAGTGCATCATGAGGCCGAACTTAAGATTCTGCCATTGTTCGATACGACTTACGATGAGGGCGTCGTCTTCGGGTGCGGACAGGTCTTGAGCCTGTGATGTTACACCTATTAATATAAGTAATACTATCAGAAACTTTTTCATAAAACGATGTATTGGAGGGGGCGGCATTGTTAGTTAGCCGCCCACAACCACTATTATCCAACTACAATATTAATTATCTTATTGCGAATGATGATGACTTTACGCACAACAAGGCCTTCGGTCCATTTCTTTGACTCAGGTGCGGCGAGCACCACATCTCTCATCTCCTCATCGCTCATATTAAGAGAGAGGTTGATGTCGAAGCGTTTCTTACCGTTGAAAGAAACAGGATAGAGGAAAGAGTTCTCTACGATGAGGTCTTTATTAAACTCCGGGAAAGTCTGGTTCACTACGCTATCGGAGTGACCGAGAAGGTGCCAGAGTTCCTCGGCGATATGAGGAGCGTATGGAGAAATCATTATTGTGAGAGGTTCAAGGATCTCGCGTTTATCACATCTCATATCAGAGAGCTCGTTGACGCAAATCATGAAAGCGGAGACGACAGTATTGAACGAGATGCGCTCGATGTCCTCTTCTTCTTTCTTAATAAGTTTATGCAGAGACTTGAGCTCTTCTTTTGTTGCTTGGTTATCAGAGACTTGAAGTTCACCTTTTTCATTAACGAACAGTTTCCAGAACTTACGCAGGAAGCGGTGAACGCCTTCAATGCCCTGGGTATCCCATGGTTTTGACTGTTCGAGAGGTCCGAGGAACATCTCATAGAGTCGGAGGGTATCTGCGCCATAGCGTGCGACGAGGTCGTCAGGGTTCTGAACGTTATATTTCGATTTCGACATCTTCTCTATTTCCCAGCCGCAGACATAGATATCGTTCCCATCTTTATCTTTCTCGCAGATAAATTCCGCACCTTTAAGGTCGTCGCGCCACACCTTGAACTCATCCATATCGAGGATATCGTTATGAACCATATTGATATCCACGCGGATAGGGTCGGAATAGAACTCTCGGCCGGCGACATTTTTCGACACGAAGAGAGGAGGGAACAGCACTTGTTCGCCTGACTCGAACTCCGGGATATCCCTTCCGGCTATCATCTCTTTGATTTTGTTCTCCACATCGAGATATTCGTCATCGTTGAGGACGGAGCGTATAGGGGTGAGAAGAATCTTGCAGCCTAATTGTTTAGCTATTGACTCGTAAGGTTCGGCGACTTTTTCGAGGTCGGTCATCTTCTTTATCTCGATGATGATATTTTTCGACGGGCAGTAGAAGTCGAAGCGGCGGCGTCCCATCTTATAGTCTCTCACGAACTCAACGCCGAGTTTGTTATCTTTCAGCAGCTGCCACATTCTCCATTCGGCCATCTTCTCATAGTTGACGCGATAAACGAAGCTTGTCCTTCCCTGAATCATGCCTTGGTTAACCATTTTCTTGAAAGGCTCGTCTTTGCAGGCGATACCAATATCGAAGAGGAACTTGTTCCAGAAGCGGCTATAGATGAGGTGACCTGTAGCATGTTCTGCGCCACCTATATATAAGTCAACCTGTTGCCAATAGTTGTTAGCTTCCTTGCTGAAGTATTCGTCATTGTTATGAGGGTCCATATAGCGGAGGTAGTATCCGCTTGAGCCCGCGAAACCGGGCATTGTGTTTGTCTCGATAGGGCAACCGTCGTCGGTGACCCAGTTTTTAGCTCTTGCTAACGGCGGTTCACCGTTCTCGGTAGGTTTATATGCGTCTATTGAAGGCAGTTGGAGAGGCAGTTTGTCAACGTCCATAGCGTAAGGCATGCCATTCTTATAATAAATAGGGAAAGGCTCGCCCCAATAGCGTTGGCGGCTGAAGATAGCGTCACGCAGGCGGTAGTTTGTCTTTCCTTTACCAATGCCGAGGCGTTCAAGCTCTTGAATCATGCGGAGGATAGCGTCTTTGACTGTCAGTCCGTCGAGGAACTCGGAGTTTACCAGTACTCCATCTTTAGCATCGAACGACTCTGCCCATTCGGACACATCGGGCATTTCCTCGCCTGGTTTTGTAACCACTTGAATGATAGGAAGTTGAAAATGTCTTGCGAAGGCGAAGTCGCGGCTGTCGTGGGCAGGCACTGCCATGATAGCGCCGGTGCCGTAACCCATGAGCACATAGTCGGAGATCCAGATAGGAATCTTGGTGCCGTTGAAAGGGTTGACGGCGTAAGAGCCTGAGAACACTCCGCTCACTTTCTTCACTTCCGACATACGTTCGCGTTCGGAGCGGTTTTTCGCCCAAGCCACATATTCCTCCACGGACTCGCGTTGGTCGTCGGAGGTGAGTTCGGCAATCATCGGGTGTTCTGGGGCGAGCACCATGAAGGTGACGCCGAAGAGTGTGTCGGCACGTGTGGTGAACACCTCAAGTTTTATATCTTTATCAGCGATATCGAAGAGCACCGATGCGCCCATTGACTTGCCTATCCAGTTTCTTTGAACATCTTTGATAGACTCGTTCCAGTCGATGGTGTCGAGGCCTGTGAGGAGGCGTTCGGCGTATGCTGTGATACGTAGCAGCCACTGTTTCATTGACTTACGCACCACGGGGAAGCCGCCTCTTACCGATAATCCGTCTTGTACCTCATCATTTGCCAACACTGTACCAAGCTCCGGGCACCAGTTCACCATGGTATCGGCGAGGTAGGCGAGACGATAGTTCATCAGCACCTCCTGCTGTTCCTTCTCACCCATGGCGTTCCACTGTTCGGCGGTGAACTCCAACGGCTTGGTGCAAGCCAAATCGAGCCCGGCGGTGCCTTGTCTTGCAAACAGTTCTACAAGCTCGCTTATAGGGCGCGCCTGTCTTGCCTGATTGCAATAATATGAGTTAAAGAGCTGGATGAAAGTCCATTGTGTCCATTTGTAATAGTCCGGGTCGCTGGTACGCACCTCGCGGTCCCAGTCGAAGCAGAACCCTATCTTGTCCATCTGCTCCCTATACCTGTTGATATTCTTCTCGGTGGTGACTGCCGGGTGCGTCCCCGTCTGGATAGCATACTGTTCAGCGGGCAGGCCATAAGCATCGTAGCCCATAGGGTGAAGAACGTTGAAGCCCTTAAGCCTCTTATAACGAGCATAGATGTCTGACGCGATATATCCGAGAGGATGACCCACATGAAGGCCGGCTCCTGAAGGATACGGGAACATATCCAAAACATAGAACTTAGGCTTATCATGGTCTATCTCAACATGATACGTCTTGTTATCACGCCAGTATTCCTGCCATCTCTTCTCTATTTCCCTAAAATTATAATCCATCTTCTTACTTTAGTTTAGAAAACTCAATCCTTGACGAAATGTTTCACCACCTCGCCTTTATTTGTCTTTATTCTGATGACATAAACGCCTTTGGCAATACCTGTAACATTGACATTTGAAGTGTTTTGGTGCTGTTCTTTGACGAGAGAGCCTAACACATTATATATGGCGACGTGCTCTATTGTCTCCTCGGTGTTTATTATCAGGTTGTTTTTCACTGGGTTAGGATATATTTCAAACAGTGTCTCATATTCCGGTACGGCGTCGGTAGCGACGACAAAGGTGTAAGGCTCGGTGAAATCCGACTGTCCGTCGCTGCAAACGGTCTGAACGGTGAAGTAGTAGGTGCCTTCAGTGTCATAGCCTATGACATAGAAGCTCTCTGTTGCCTCTCCGGCCATGGTGCCGTTAACATAAACATTATAATATTCCGCGCCTTCGACAGCGTCCCACGACAATGTCACTTTCCATTGATAATCATAGCCGGGGACGTTCTCCTCGCAGGTATATCCGAGGCCTGTAGGCGTGTCGCACACTGTAACCGTTGGGCCTACCACCACCGTGCAAGGCTCTGAAAGCTCCGACTCGCCATCACTGCATATAGTCTTGACTGTGAACACGAAAGAGCCCGTGTTGTTAGAGCCGGCGATATACGTTGTGCCGCCTATAGAATAACCGAACCATTGTCCGTTAACATACACATCGTAGTATTCGGCACCTTCCACAGCGTCCCAAAACATTGTGACTTTCCATGTGTAACCATAACCCGGAACGTTCTCTTCGCATGTATAACCAAGACCCGTTGGAGCATCGCACTGTGCCTTTGCGAAAAACACACCTAACAATAAGGTGAATAATAATAAAACTCTTTTCATACTGAATAATTTAAAAGATAAAATAAACAAAAAAAAATTTACGTTAAAAAAAGCGTGTAAAATTACAACAATTTTTGCTAACGACACATAAATATTCAAAGAAAATATTTGTACTTTTGTGCAATGAAGAACAATCTATATACCAACCAGAAAAGATGGAAGTTAGCACTTGCGGTGCTTGCGATGATAATAATAGGTATCACTCTGTATTACACCAACCATCTTGTACGGCGGTTTGCCGAGCAGGAGTCGAAACAGATAGAGATGTGGGCTGAGGCGGTGCAGAACCATTCGGCCTTGATGGACTATACAGAGACATTCTTCTCGGCGGTGAGCGAGCAGGAGCATAAGCGCGTGGAGTTATTGGCCAAGGCATACGAGAGTTTTCTTGAGGCCGGCCCGAACGAGAACACCACCATCTATCTCGACATCATACAGAGCAACATCAGCATTCCCGTTGTCATCACAAAGAACAGCGGGGAGATAGACCTTGCCATCAACCTGCCGGAGCACCTGAAGGGCAAGACATTCTTCGACAAAGAGATGCAGGCGGAGTTCAGCAAGTTCCCGCCCATAAAGATAGACCTTTTCGGGAAGACGGAATGGTTGTTTTATAATGAGTCGTTGATATACACCGAGTTAAAGGGTGTCCTTGACGACCTCTTCAAGATTTTCCTCGACGATGTGACCGACAATGCGGTAGGTGCTCCTGTAATAATCATCGACAGCAGCGAGAACTCGGTGTTAGCCTTTGGCAACCTCGACTCGTTGAAGATGAGTGACCGCGAGTATGTTGACGAGCAGATACGCATCATGCAGAAGGACAATCTCCCCATCAAGGTGAATTATCTCGACAACAACAAGGCATACATTTATTATAGAGGCTCAGACCTCTTGATGCAGATGCGTTATTTCCCCTTGATACAGATACTTATCTTCTCCTTGTTCGTGCTCATTGCATACCTTTTATTCAGCTACATACGTCGTTCGGAGCAGAACCAAGTATGGGCGGGCATGGCGAAAGAGACGGCGCATCAGATAGGGACACCGCTCAGCTCGCTCATGGGCTGGATAGAGCTGCTGAAGCTTGAGGAGAAGCCTTTCATCGGCACCTCGGAGATGGAGAGCGACATAGAGCGGCTGAACACCATCACGGAACGTTTCTCAAAGATAGGCTCAATACCTACCCTTGAGACCACCAACATCGTCGGCTCAGTCAACAAAACAATGAAATACCTCAAAAGCCGTTTCTCCTCCAAGTTCGAGTTCATCATACAACTGCCGGAGAGAGAGATAAACATCCCGCTCAACGACGCCCTCTTCAGCTGGGTCCTCGAAAACCTCACCAAGAACGCCATCGACGCTATGGGCGACAAGGGAACACTAAAGATAGAGATGACCGAAGACCATTCAAACGTTTTCATCGACATCTCCGACACCGGCAAGGGCATGCCTCGCTCCATGTACAAACAGATTTTCAAGCCAGGGTTCACAAGCAAGAAACGCGGCTGGGGACTCGGACTCTCACTCGCCAGACGCATTGTGGAAGACTATCATAAAGGTAAGATATTTGTAAAAAACAGCATTGTCGGACAAGGCACCACATTCCGCATAGTTCTTAACAAGAAATAACATCTCGCCTTGAAGGAAAGAAAACATGCACATTTTCAACAAGCAACAAAATCTTTCCCATAATAACACGAAGTAAATAAAAAGTTGTACCTTTGTCGCTCAATTTCAAGGATACTTCAAAAGCAAACATCATGGCATTATACGATATTTTTCAAGACAAGACACGAAAGAAGATAGCGGTTCTCATTGACCCCGACAAGCCTTCTGACGACAAGGTGCTATCAGTTGTTGCAAAGGCCAAGGAGGCGGAAGTGGATTTCTTCTTCGTAGGAGGGAGCCTTCTCACCACCGACAGCCTCGAACACTGTATCAGGCAGATAAAGGAGCATTGCGATATCCCCGTATTGATTTTCCCCGGCAACTCGCTGCAAATCAGCAAATATTGCGACGGCTTCCTGCTCTTATCCCTTATTTCGGGGAGGAATGCCGAGATGTTGATAGGCCGGCACGTCATCGCCGCACCTTATCTTAAGCTTTATGGCAACGAGATTATACCTACGGGATACATGCTTATCGACAGCGGCAAGGCCACATCGGTATCTTATATGAGCAACACAAGCCCGATACCGAGAGACAAGGACGACATCGCGATGTGCACCGCATTAGCCGGCGAGATGCTCGGTCTCAAGCTCATTTACCTTGAGGGCGGCTCCGGCGCACAGAACCCCGTGACAACAAGCATGATCTCGAATGTAAGGAAGAGCATAAGCATACCGCTGATAGTAGGAGGAGGCATACGCACACCCGAACAAGCGGCAGCAGCAGCCGAGGCGGGCGCCGACGTGGTTTGCGTTGGCACAGCATTCGAAAAAGAACCAGAAAGACTCAAAGCCATAGCTGACGCTATACACAACATCCATTATTAATTATGAAATTCTAAATCGTTTCTTATGAAAAAAATATTATTATCCGTTTTCGCAATGATGTTGGCAGTCACATCATTAGCACAAGAAAAGAAGATGCTCACCCCAATGGACGCATCGTATAACAACCGCAGCGTCTATCCTGCGAGGAAAAACTTCAACTGGTATGCCGACACCGACAAATACCTCTTCACCGAAGGAGATGAGCTGAAGATGCAGGCTCCTGCCGAGAAGTCATCACAGACATTACTCACTCTCAACCAGATTAACATCATCGCCGAGAACTGCGGCATAGAGAGCTTCTCACGCATCCCAAACATCACATGGCTCGACACCAACAAGGGTTATTTCTATAAATGGACAAAAGAAGGAACACTCTCTTTCAACACTTTAGAGCTCAAAGAGAAGAAAATAACATTAATCACAAACATCCCTAATGAGGCCGAGAATCACACCATTGAGCCTAACACTCTGCGTATAGCATACACCATTGGCAACGACCTGTACATCGCTGATGGCGAGAATCATATCAGGGTGACAGAGAACCCGGAGCACGTCATCGCGGGACAGTCGGTTCACCGTAACGAGTTCGCCATCAACGGCGGTATCTTCTGGTCGCCCGACGGCTCCAAACTCGCCTATTACCTCATGGACGAGAGCATGGTGACAGACTATCCGTTGGTTGACATCACAAAACGCACCGCAGAAGCCGCCCCTATTAAATATCCTATGGCAGGCATGACATCGCACATCGTGAAACTGCACGTCTATGATATCGCGGCAGGCACCGACGTGACCATGCAGACAGGCGAGCCCGAAGACCATTACCTCACGGCAATAACATGGAACAACGACAACGAGAAGGTCTATATCGGAATCCTCAATAGAGGACAGGACTCCCTCAGCTTCAACGAGTACAACGCCCTTAACGGAGAGTTCAACAAGGTAATCTTCCACGACGAAGACGAACAATACGTAGAACCTCAAGGACCAGCTCATTTCCTGCCGGGAAGCACCACCGAATTTATTTGGCTCGCACAACGCGACGGCTATTATCATCTGTGGCTGCATAACACTAACACCTTGAAGGCAAGACAGATAGAGAAAGGCGATTATGTTGTCACCGCTTTTGAAGGATTCGATGGAAAAGGCAACGCCTATTACACATCAACAGAAGAAAGCCCGCTGCAACGCCATTTCTATAAGGTTAACATCAAAAACGGTAAAAAAACCAAGATTACTTCACAACACGGCACCCACAACGTAGTACCAAGCAAGAGCGGCAAATTCTTCCTTGACTATTATTCAAGCACTGATGTAGCTTCCGCCGTTGATATTCAAGATGATAAAGGAAGAGAGTTCGAGCGTCTCTACACTGCCGACGACCCTCTGAAAGACTATAATATCGGTACTATCGAACTCGGTGAGCTGAAATCAGAGGACGGACAGACACTCTACACACGCCTTATCAAGCCTTACAACTTCGACCCGAACAAAAAATATCCTGTAATAATATATGTATATGGTGGACCTCACGCTCAAATGATTACCGACTCATGGACTGCAGGCGCCGGCGTTTATCTACATTACCTCTCACAGGAGGGCTTCATCGTCTTCACATTAGACAACAGAGGCTCCGCTGACCGTGGCGAGGCTTTCGAGCAGGTGATACACCGCCAATGCGGACAAGCTGAGATGCGCGACCAGATGGTGGGAGTTGAATACCTCAAGTCGTTGCCTTTCGTCGATGCCGAACGTATTGGCACTGACGGCTGGAGCTATGGCGGATTCATGTCAACATCATTGAAAATCAATTACCCTGAATCAATTAAAGTAAGTACCGCAGGCGGCCCTGTCATCGATTGGAGTTATTATGAGATAATGTATGGAGAACGCTACATGGACACTCCTCAGGAGAATCCCGAGGGCTACGAGCTTACTTCTTTGAAAAACAAAACCGATAAGTTACAAGGCAAGCTGCTGATGATTCATTGCACCACCGACCCTGTCGTTGTATGGCAGCACAGCCTCTCCTTTGTTGAAAACTGCATCCACAACAACATTCAGTTAGACTATTTCGTCTATCCGGGACACGACCACAACGTTTATGGTCCTGACAGAGCGCACCTCGTAACAAAGATTACGGAATACTTCAAGGCCAACCTTTAATAGGCCACAATAAAATGATTAAAGGTGTGTCGCGTTTTTTCGGCACACCTTTAATTTTTCAATGTAGAATAGTTTACGGAATAAATTGGTATAAGAAACACTAAAACTCCAACCCCACCCCTATCTAATATCTTCTAACTAACAACTCCCCGTTGACTGTTGACCATTGCCCGTTGACTCTTAAACTTTAAACCCTTAAACAAAAAAACCGTGAGCAATGAGTTATGAGGCTTGAGCAATTATTCCAAACCCAATTGACCATTGACCATTGACTATTGACAGTTGACTCTTAAACTCCTTAAACTTTAAACCCTTAAACAAAAAAGCCGTGAGCAATGAGTTA
>SAMEA3663299__coassemble_229_pt1 | contig 30842 bp, 29 predicted proteins | sample SAMEA3663299__metabat2_high_PE_026 | metagenome-assembled genome bin SAMEA3663299 (sample SAMEA3663299) | pig gut metagenome | biome: pig gut; feature: pig-associated habitat; material: faeces | place: China | collected 2013 | reverse complement strand
ATAAATAATACTGTCACGCTGAAGGCCAAGGCTTTCGCCGCTGATGCAACACCCTCATTTACAATGACAAACACATTTGAGAAGATTGTCATCTCCGGTACTACATTCAAGACCGAGCCATCGAAGAATTACTCCAAAGATAAGGATATCGCCCTAATGGACAAAAAGTTCGGCACTGTAGGCGTGTGGGGAGACAACTGGCTTGGATTCCAAGGTGACGACATGGACGCTCTTATCGAGCTCTCCGAAGCCGTTGATATGGAGAAGGTTTATGTGGGATTCGCCATCTCTCCCGACTCGTGGGTGTTGTCACCCAAAGAGGTGCTGGTCTCGACATCGTCTGACGGCGTCACCTTCAGCGAGCCTGTCGTCGCAGAAATGCCGGTGTTCGCTGGCAACCCTAACGTAAGAGGCGATGCCCGTGCGAAAGTGTACGCTAAGGATGTGAGATACATCAGGGTGATAGTTAAGAACTACGGAGTCCTTCCTGAGAAACATCCTTATAAGGGTGAAAAGGCTTGGATAATGATTGACGAGGTAAGATATGAATAGGAAATAATGTATTAATCTAAAAATTCTAAAACATGTTTAAAGGTCATCCCAAGGGATTATACGCCTTAGCACTTGCCAACACCGGCGAACGCTTCGGCTATTACACCATGCTTGCGATATTTGTATTGTTCTTGCAAGCTAAATTTGGTTTGTCGGCAGAGACCGCCGGACAGCTGTATGGCGGGTTCCTCGCAGCTGTATATTTCATGCCTATCTTAGGTGGTTTCATTGCAGACAAGTTCTGGGGATACGGCAAGACCGTCGTCACCGGAATAATAGTTATGTTTGTTGGTTATCTATTGTTATTCATACAGAAAGACGCTGCGGGAGGCACTGCGATGACGATGTTGGTAGGCGCGTTGCTGTGTATCGCGGTGGGAACAGGACTGTTCAAGGGCAACCTCCAAGTTATGGTGGGTAACCTGTATGACGACCCTAAATACTCTTCTGCCCGTGACGGCGGATTCAGCCTTTTCTATATGGCTATCAATATCGGCTCGATGTTCGCACCTATGGCGGCAACGGCGGTGACAAACCTGTTCTTGGACAAGTACGGCTACAGCTATGATGCCAATATCCCTTCACTTGCGCACCAGTATCTCGACGGGAGCATTTCCGCTGACGGCTTGTCACGTCTTCAGGCCCTCGCCACCCAACAAGGCGGGTTCTCCGGCGATATGGCCGCCTTCTGTACAGACTATATCAACTCCCTCTCATTCTCTTATAGCTACGGCTTCGGCGTAGCATGTATCTCATTGATAATATCTATTGCCATCTATTTCGGATTCAGAAGCACTTTCAAACATGTTGATGTTCGCAAAAAATCTTCTGTAGCAAAAGATGAGAATGTCGTCGAGCTGACTCCAAAACAGACAAAGGAACGCGTCGTCGCTCTCTGCCTCGTCTTCGCTGTCGTTATCTTCTTCTGGATGGCGTTCCAGCAGTGCGGCCTGACCCTTACTTATTTCGCACGCGACTATACAGAGCCTTTCGCAACAGGCTGGACAAGAATAGGTTTCGACGTCATCACCCTCGTGCTTATCGCAATAGGTGTTTATGCCGTCTTTGAATTGTTCCAAAGTGATAACATTAAAGGAAGAATCATCTCAGCAGTCGTTCTCGCCGCCTCTGTAGCGGGTGTGTGGTATAAGGCTGCTAATGTGGAAGACGTGGTGTCACTCTCTCCCCAGATATTCCAGCAGTTCGGGCCGTTCTTCGTGGTGGCTCTCACCCCTGTATCAATATCCCTCTTCAGTGCCCTCGCTAAAAGGAAGAAAGAACCCTCGGCACCGAGGAAGATTGCTATGGGTATGCTCGTCGCCGCTCTCGGTTTCGGAGTGATGGCTCTCGCTTCCGTAGGTCTCCCTTCTCCAAAAGAATTAAGTGAGACAGGCGGTGTGAGCAACGTACTCGTGTCTCCTAACTGGCTGATAACTACATATTTGGTACTTACATTCGGTGAACTCCTCCTTAGCCCAATGGGTATCTCCTTCGTCTCGAAGGTGGCACCTCCTAAACTTAAAGGCATCATGATGGGCCTCTGGTTCGGAGCTTGCGCTATAGGTAACTACCTCACCTCTGTCATTAGCTCTATCTGGAACACAGGACTCTCCCTCGTCATGATTTGGGGCGTGCTGATTGTTCTGTGCGTCATCTCCGCCTTGTTTATGATCTTTATGATGAAACGCCTCGAAAATGCAACATCTGAATGCTGATATCACTCTCGCTGAAATGCAAGAGATTGTAGATGAATGGATTAAGACCATTGGAGTAAGATATTTTAACGAGCTTACCAATATGGCCGTTCTTACTGAAGAAGTGGGCGAGGTGGCCCGTATCATCGCAAGAAAATACGGGGAACAATCGTTCAAGGATTCTGATTTGGAGAAAGACCTCGGCGACGAACTCGCTGATGTCCTATGGGTCTTGGTGTGTCTCGCGAATCAGACAGGTGTCGATCTTACTGATGCCTTCAAGAGAAACCTTCAGAAAAAGTCCTCACGAGACAAAAGCCGACATCTCCAAAATAAGAAACTAACGCAATAATCACTGTCCCGGATAATGTAACTGTTGTCCGGGATTTTTTCCACCTTGCGCCAATTTCCTTTCCCTTCCATTATTTAGTCGGCGTATTTCCCATTGTCAAGAACTCTGCTCCTTTCCATACCTAATGTAAAAATGAACTTTTGTGCTGTCATTCCGTTTGTCAAGCAGTGTGCGGTTTTCCCAATAATCATTATAGAATGCTGACAGAACCCTCTTTGTACTGAAAAACACCATTCAATTCATTTTATCCGCTTATATCTGTCGGTGACAATATTTTTTTCAAAATTGATAAAGTCTTGGGGCTGATTTAATATAAAGATAATCAATGTGTTTGTAAGATATTAACAACGGTTTTAAATGCGGATTAGATTTTTTTAAAAATATTTTCATGCTGTGTCAGATTTTGGAACACCCTTTCATTATTTTTGCCACAATATTGGTAATCGTTGAAGGAGGAGATAGGCGATGGCTTAGTGAGGATGACAAGGAAGACGTGGGGTTGAATTGAGGGCGATGCGATAATCAAGAATGTTAAGATAATACGTCAATAATTGTGAGAAAAATAGTAAGTAATCAAAAATCAAAAAAATGACAGCTTCATCAAAATTTAAGGAATACATCTGGTTGATAAACATTTTGAAGAAATACGAGAGAATCACTTTCTCGGAGATAAACCAGCTATGGTGCCGTACAGAGATTAGCGAGGGTGTCGAGATGACGCGTTCCACTTTTGTGCGTGACAAGAACGCTATTCAGGACATATTCGGGCTTTGCATCGACTGCGACTATAGGGACGGATACAAATACTACATTGGGAATTCGGAGGTGTTGTCGGACAACAGTATCCAGAAATGGATGCTTTCTACCTTGGCGGTCAACAACTTCGTTATTGAGAGGATTTCTATTAACAACTATGTCCTATTGGAGGAGATACCTTTTAGCGAGCATCTTTTCAAGGTTATTGACGCAATAAATAGGAAGGAGAAGATAGAGATAACGTATCATGAGTACTATAGTGACATGCCTACAAAGTATATCATCGAGCCATATTGTGTCAAACTGTTCCATCAGCGGTGGTTCATACTTGGAAACCATAATGTTAGGACGGGCAAGAAGGATGACCTGGATAATGAGGAGTCGAACACCCTTTCGGTTTTCGCGCTGAACCAAATAGAAGAACTGAAGCCCACGAAGATAAAGTTCGTTGTAAATGAAGGCTTTGACGCGAGGGAGTATTTTAGCGACAGTTATGGCATTATCGTCGATGAGGGCTTAAAACCTCAAAGCATCCTAATCAGGGCTTTTGGCTTGGAGGTTCAGAATCTTCGGGAGTTACCGCTGCACCATTCGCAAAAGGAAATCCAGATTACGGAACATTATTCCGATTTCGAACTAAAATTAAGGCCGACGAATGACTTGAAAACTGAACTGTTCCGACGTTGTAACACACTGAAAGTTATTGAGCCTGAGGCTATTGCATCGGAGATAAAAGGAATGCTCTATGATGCAATGGAACTATATCCGTAAGCAGCATACCGTGACTGCATCATTATGACGCCAAGCCGTTTCTTCCGCTTTCAAGTCTGAATGTGTAAGATGGCCTGTGCCGAAGAGATTGGCTTTCCGGCTTTATTCCAATCTTTGGTGTCGGTAGTCTTAATGGATTTTTGCCACGGCAAAGCTGATAGATAAGTCGGATTATTCGTAACAGAGGCATTTCCCCTCGACCTGACATCACGTCTCGTTGGTGTCCGCTAATAATTCTATATCTGTGTCAAACTCATTGATAATCAGTTGTTATGGGTAAAAGTTGTTGCGGAGAAGTCTTTCTTCAGTCTCGATGGTGTGGCGTTGGTTTGGTGACCTCAGTGCATCACAGCTCAAGCCTAATCGAGAATGGATGGTGACCGAATGACTGTCTGCTTCATGAAATGCTGCCTTACAAAGAGCATGAACTCGAAGTGTATGGTGGGGAGGGAGGGAAAGACTGTGGAAAAACGAGAGTGTTGGCTCATTGGGCAATGATAATCAGCAGAAAGCTAAGTAATAATAAATATTTGGTAATGAGAGATTTATTGTGTACCTTTGCACACTTTATTATTCATCATAACAAAATACTGCTGTTGAAATGATTATTGAACCAAAGAATATTTTTGATGCATACAGTACTCCTATCGTACAGCAGACCTCTTTTTGGTCGCAGGTGAAGGAAAGGTTAGGATTACACTCATGCGCATACGAGTTTAATGTGCGGAATCGTGACATTTACGAAGGTGTAGGAGGGTATTCTTCAACGAATGCCGACTTTATCATGTTCTACCAATATATTAATAACGAGGACTATGTCGCATACGTGCCTTACGGACCGGAGATTGAGCCCTCGGAGAACAGGCAGGGTGTGTTCCTTGAAGAACTGTCGGAGATACTTCGTTCCTATCTCCCCAAGAACTGCATTGCCTTGCGCTATGACCTAAACTGGGAGTCGCACTGGTGCAAGGAGGATGATTTTGATGAAAACGGCAATTGGCGCGGTGAGCCTCAGAAGGTGTTCCAAGAAATGAAGCTCAACTACGGCACTGTAAATCATAACCTCTATAAATCAAACAATAATATCCTCCCGGCAAACATTATTGTTGTTGACCTGACGGCAGATGAGGATACGATATTGGGACGCATGAAGCCTAAGACCCGCTATAATATCAGGCTGGCACTAAACAAAGGCGTCGAAGTAAGGTCGGTGGGAATTGATGGACTTCAGACATGGTATAATCTATATAAGGAGACGGCTGCAAGGAATGGCTTGACACTCAACGACTTCAACTGCTTCCATTCGATGTTCGCCTCGAAAATGGGAATGTGTGATGATGATGTTGACGTGCAACTGCTGATAGCTTATTATGATGAGATGCCGCTCGCGGCTATGTTCCTTGTGCTCTCTGCCCATCGTGCCACTTATCTTTATGGTGCCTCGTCATCCTCATTCAGGAATGTCATGCCCACATACGCTCTGCAGTGGAAGGCGATGCAGATTGCCAAAGCCTACAAATGTAGGGAATACGACATGTTCGGCGTCGCCCCAAATCCCGACCCTTCCCACCCTATGTACGGGCTTTTCAAATTTAAACAGGGCTTCGGAGGAAACATGTTTCATCAACTTGGTTGCTGGGACTACCCACTTGACTTTGACAAGTACAAATACTTCTCGGCTTGCGAGATGAATATGCGTGGCTATTATGACAGATAATTCTTGATGATAATATACTGATTATCAATATTATCTTAAGATTATTCAGATGTTCTGACATTTTTTTGTTTTAAAATTATAAAATATTATGAAACAGATAAAACTTATTGTTGGTGATATAACAAAACTTAAAGTAGATGCTATTGTCAATGCGGCAAACAACTCGTTGTTGGGCGGAGGCGGCGTTGATGGAGCTATACACCGCGCCGCGGGACCGGGACTTCTTGAGGAATGTAGGACTCTCGGAGGCTGTATGACCGGAGAAAGCAAAATCACAGCAGCATATAACCTTAAGTGTAAATATGTAATACATACCGTCGGACCAATATATTATGGAGATGAAAATGAGCCCACGCTGCTCGCATCTTGTTACAAGACGGCCATCTCTCTTGCCGAAGAATATAATGTGAAAAGTATTGCCTTCCCTTGTATTAGCACAGGCGTTTATAACTATCCGAAGGATAAAGCCGCACGTATTGCGTTGGATACAATAAATGAATGTATTTCAAATGGTTATGATGGTGAGGTTGTGATTTGCTGCTTCAGTGAGCCCGACGCCGCCTTCTACCGTAGATTAATGAGTGACTGACAGTTATGAAGGTTTACGAACAGCTAAAAGAGTATATCTGGTTGCTAAACACAATCAGGAAATACAGGAAAATATCTTTTGACGAGATACAAGAGAAGTGGCTTGATACGGAGATGAGCGGGGGAGTGGAACTTGCAAAATCCACCTTCCATAGGCATAGAGAGGCAATAGAGGACATCTTCGGGCTTTTTATCAGCTGCGACAGGAGTAACGGATACAGGTATTTTATTGAAAATGAAGATGTTCTTAATGGCGACACTGTTCAGAATTGGATGTTGTCAACTATTTCTGTCGGCAATATGGTTAGCGAAGCCATGGCGATGAATGACAGGATACTCCTTGAAAATGTCCCATGCAACGATTTCCTGAATATCATCATCTTTGCAATGAAGAAAAAGGTGCGCATCGAGGTGGTTTATAGAAAATATGGCAACACCGACAGCCCTACTCGTGTTGATTTCGAGCCTTACTGTATCAAACTTTTTAAGCAGAGATGGTATGTGCTCGCTCATTTCTTCAGAGCCGCCACCAAAGATAAGCCAGAAAGAAACTACTTCGGCCTATACGCCTTCGACAGGATAATCGATGTGAAACTCACTAACATTAAGTTTGAGATAGATCCTGACTTCGATGCAAGAGACTATTTCTCAGAATGTTGGGGTGTCTTTTCTGGCGACGGCACGTTAGCCGAACGTGTGGTCATACGCGCTTTCGGTAATGAACGCTTCTACATGCGCGACTTGCCCCTGCATCACTCCCAACGCTCTATCGCTTCGGGAGACGACTATGAGGATTTTGAACTCTTTATCCGCCCCACTCTCGACTTCCGTAGTCATCTGCTTAGCAAATCGAATAACTTGAAGGTTATTAGCCCTCAGTCATTAGCCGATGAAATCCGCGAAATGCTCCGCAACACCTTGGCTCTTTACGAATGATATTCAGTGTTTTAGAAGTGATTCCGCTCTCTATTTTATGATTATGTGATTCCTCTCATTCACTTCACTGCGCATTCGTAACAGTCTGTCACAAATAATTTTTTTATCTGAAAGTGATTTTTTTGAAAAAAGTCTTTACATATCTCACGATTTGGGAGAACCTGTGATTACTTTTGCAGACGATTCTTTGAAATGACAGTTTAGAAATGAAAATAAAGTCAAGGTCGCATTACAAGAATGGAACAATGATGGTTTTCGGATTTTTTGAGAATTGTCTGTAGATGTGTAGGGTGGCGGAAGTCTTTATGTAATAACAAATCTATTAGGTAATAATTTGTTGGCAGTGTGTATATTAGTTGGTACTAATATAGGAAATATAGGATAGTAAAGTGATTTTCATGGGGAAGCGGATAGAGCTTGTTTTTAATGAATTGGTATTCAAAATAATAACTGTATGCCACTTCCCCTGCTTTGATTGTCGCATTAATATTAACAAATATGAAGCAAGTCCCGGATCTTCTTGTGAATTGGAGATGCTTTAAGATGGTGTTAGTGTTTTGAAGTTGATATTGTCTGCCATCTATCTTCCCAAAAGGTGGCGTAAGGCCATAATAGGGTGGAAGAAAATCATCAACGGGCCGGAAAAACTCATTACTTGTTTGATTTTGGCTCTCATTTCAGGTTTGTAGCAATGTATTGGGCATTTTTTGCATGTTGGTTTGGAATTGCCGAACTTGCAATTGTCAAGGCGCGCTAACGCATAGTCAGTCAATGATTTACATTCATGACAAAGGGTCTTGTTGCCTTCTTTCTTTTTGCAATAGAGGGCAATCATTATCTTGACGGTTGATTTTTCTCTTTCAATTTTATCCATGTGGTTTATTTGCAAAGATAAGAAAAAATCAGTACTTTTGCCGAAAAAATTATGCTATCAATAGGATTATCACACACGTCAACGGTAAAGGTTGACAATACAAACACGGCTCGCACTTACGGTTCTGGAGGTCTTGATGTCTTTGCGACTCCTGCAATGGTTGGATTGATGGAAAATGCCGCTATGAAGGCGGTGGAGGAGCATATCCCGGAAGGTTGTTCTACGGTGGGCGGCAGGATAGATGTCAGTCATATCAAGCCATCAAAGATAGGTGCGTTGATAGAGGCGTCGGCGACTCTTGTGGAGATAGAAGGCCGGAAACTAACATTCAATGTGGTGGCAAACGATGCCGATGGAAAGATAGGGGAAGGCCGGCATGTAAGATATATCGTTGATATTGAAAAGTTTATGTCTAAGTTAAGATGAGTTTAGAAATACCATCGGGGGCTTTCCGCATTGTAAGGGAAAGCCCCCGATGGGATAGATATGTTAATTTTTTTTAGATTACGCCTTTCACATAATAGTAATGCTTGCCGAAACGCTCGAAGGCGGCCTTGTCAAGCTCCTCCTGCGCTGAAGGATGTGCCACCGAGATGATGAGTTTTGCCCTCTCCTGCATTGATTTACCATAAAGGTTTACCGCCCCGTATTCTGTGATAAGCCAGTGCATGTGGCTTCTCGTCGTCACGGTTCCAGCTCCCTGCGCCAATGATGGCACAATCTTGCTGACACCGTTCTTGGTGATTGACGGCATTGCGATAATAGGCTTGCCACCAACAGAACGCGAAGCACCATAGATGAAGTCGGTTTGTCCCCCGACACCCGAATAAATTCGTGCCCCAAGAGAGTCGGCACAGACCTGTCCGGAGATGTCAACCTGCAAGGCAGAATTGATAGACACCATCTTCGGCTGTTGAGCGATGATAAAAGGGTCGTTGGTATATGACGACTCCTTCATCAACACGTAAGGGTTATGGTCAAGAAAATCATAGAGTTTCTTCGTGCCCAATGCGAATGTGGTGACAATCTTATGCTTGTTCAGGCCTTTGCATGAGCCGGTGACGACGCCTTTCTTGATAAGTGGCAGCACGCCATCGGAGAACATCTCGGTATGAATCCCAAGGTCCTTATGGTTAGTGAGGCATGTGAGCACCGCGTTGGGTATAGAGCCGATGCCTAACTGTAGGCATGAGCCGTCTTCGATAAGCTCCGCACAATAACGCGCTATCGTCTTCTCATGCTCATTAGGCTCGGTGCTGTCTGATACCGGAAGCGCCCTGTCATCTTCAACAAAATAATCTATTATCGACATGGGAATCATCGAGTCACCCATTGTACGTGGTACATTCTTGTTGACAACGGCAATCCTGAAATCAGCCATCTCAATGGCCGCCAATGTGGTGTCAACAGCCGGACCCATTGAGACGTATCCGAACTTGTCAGGAGGAGTAACCTGAATCATCGCTACATTACAGGGGATATATTTCTCACGATATAATCGAGGTGTCTCGCTCAAGAAAATTGGAATATAGTCGGCAAGCCCTTGTTTTACACTCTCTCTGACATTGGCACCGATGAAAAACGCGTTGTGCTGGAATATCCCCTCGAACTCAGGCGACACGTATGGCGCAGCACCCTCCGTATGCAGATGATGGATATATACATTCTTCAACTCACCAGCACGTCCCCTGTCACATAACGCCTTAATCAAACATTGCGGCGCATTAGAGATTGAACTGATGTGAACATGGTCGCCGGATTTTACTACCTTCACAGCTTCCTCGGCCGTAACAGTCTTATATTGTTTGCCCATAACCTGATGATTTTTTAACTCTGCAAAAATAGTCAATTAACAATAATAAAAACACTATATTTGCAAAATTATTCAACAAAGTTTTTTCTGATGATAAAGAATATTATTTTTGATTTCGGCGGTGTGCTCGTTGACTGGAACCCGCATTATCTTTTTGACTCGTATTTTAATGATAAAGAGGAGACAGAATGGTTCGTGAAGACCGTAGTAAGCTCCGAATGGAACGCGGAAATGGACGGTGGCAAGCCTTTTGATGTCGCAGTAAAGGAAAGAATACTGCTGTTCCCTGATTATAAAGAGGCTATCGAACTGTACAAGAAGGAGTGGATGAAGACGATGGGTGGGGAGATTCCGGGAATGTACGATTTTATCAAGTCCCTGAAGGAGAATGGCTTCCCGGTTCTGTACGGATTGACAAACTGGTCAAATGAAACCTTCCCGGAAGTGCGTAAAAAATACCGTATCTTCAGCCTTATCGACAATATCGTTGTTTCCGGTGACGAGAAAATGCTTAAGCCTAACCCGGAAATCTATCTCACCTTGACAGACAGATACCATCTTAACCCTGAGGAATGCCTCTTCATTGACGACAATATCGCTAACGTCAATGGTGCAATAAACGTAGGGATGTCCTCTGTCTTGTTTCAAGGCGTTGATAAACTGCGCGCCGACATTCAGCGTTTGTTAAAGTAAAAAAATGAGCATGACGAACATCATGCTCATAGGCGTTGGCTTTGTTATAGTTACATGAAAACCATTACCTTAGTGAGTGGTTCATCATGCGATAATTTGCCATTTCTTCATACTTCGTTCCTTTTATTCCGTAATTTGCGTATGGATAGATGCTTATCCCGCCTCTCGGAGTGAAAATACCGGTCACTTCAATGTATTTGGGATTCATCAATGTTATCAAATCTTTCATAATTTTGTTCACACAATCTTCATGGAAGTCGCCATGGTTGCGGAATGAGAAGAGATAGAGTTTCAATGACTTGCTTTCAACCATTCGCTCTGCCGGAATATATGATATTCGTATCTCCGCAAAGTCAGGCTGTCCGGTGATGGGACATAACGAAGTGAACTCCGGGCAGTTGAACTGTACCCAATAGTCGTTCTCCTTATGTTTGTTTTCAAAAGTCTCAAGAACTTCTGGAGAATAATCTTGAAGATATTCAGTCTTTTTGCCAAGAGATTTTAGTCCTTCAGAGTCGCGTTCAGTATTCATAACTGTTGTAAAAAAATTATAAATCCTTGATTTTAAACATGTTGTAATTGACATCCTCGTCATACACTTCTATTCCCTCAAGTTTCTTTATTGCCTTTACAACCCTTATAGTAATAGGAAGGGCGATAATCTCGTATGCTGTCTTTGCTATGACTTGTGTCACCATAAGGCTGAGCATGAGGTTGAATGATACTTGCGGCTCACCATTGAAAAGGTAAGGGAAGATGTAGAAGGCGAGGGGAAAGAAGATGATGCTGTCAACGCTTTCTCCTACGATTGTTGAGGCTATTGCTCGTAATGAGAAATAAAAGTTAAAACGGCCTTTATCCCTGTCGGCAAGTTTCATCTTACTCATAATCAGAGCGTTAAGAAAAGAGCCTAAGATAAAGGCGAGAAGGCTTGCCACAACGATATGAGGCATGAATGAGAACACCTGCTTAAAACCATCGTCGCTGCCGGGAACAGTGGCGGGAAGAACGCAGGCAATGCTGCCGAGTGCTACGACAAAGAAGTTCATAGCAAAACCTATCCAAATGATAAGCCTTGCCTTGCGATAACCCCATACCTCCGCTATGACATCATTTAGGATATATGAGATTGGGAAGACAATGAAACCACATGTGAGTGATAATGAGCCACATACATGGAAAACTTTGGTTTCTAAAAGATTAGCTGTCACAAGACAGATACAAAAAAGTATTCCGATCAGAAAGAAAGGAACACTCACCGTTTGTTTGTTTTGATTCATTTTTCTTGTTTTTTACGTGGTGTTCAAGTACACGGGCGTTATTGCCGTTGATTTAATTTGCGCTACAAAGATACATATATTATTTGATGCTAATGCTGTCAACGATAAATTTTTTCATGGCATCAACATCATTTGGTTCAAACCATTGGTAATCATTGTTCTTTCGCAACCATGTCATCTGTCTTTTCGCATATTGACGAGTGTTGACCTTTATTTTCTCAACAGCTTGCTCTATTGTAGTGATACCATCGAAATACTCGAACAACTCTTTGTAGCCCACTGTGTTAAGGCTGTTGAGATGTCTTTTCTGATACATTTTTTTTGCTTCGTCAACTAATCCTGCGGCCATCATGCGCTCCACCCGCCTGTTGATTCGGCTAATGAGTGCCTCGCGTTCCCATAAAATTGCAATCCTGATGATGTTGAAGTCGCGGAGATGCCTTTTGTTCTTTCTGAAAGCAGATAATGGCCTGCCCGTCTGATAATATACCTCCAACGCTCTCTGCAATCGTCGGGGATTCATCTTGTCAACAATAGCATAATATTCAGGGTCAATCCTTTTCACCTCGTCTTGTAGGAACGACAACCCGTTCTCGACCAACATATCACCTATGTTCTGTCGTATTTCTGGGGAGATGTCAGGGATAACATCTATGCCGTTACACACTGCGTCAATAAATAAGCCGGAGCCGCCTGTTAAAACAACCGTATCATGAACTTTAAATAAATCCTTTAATAAGGAAATTACATCTCGTTCATAATCAGCAACATCGTATTTGTCTTCAATGCTGAGGTTCCCGACCATATAATGCTTTACCTTGGATAATTCCTCTTTTGTTGGCGCTGCTGTCCCGATAGGAATCTCCTTATAGAATTGCCGGCTGTCAGCGGAGATGACAACAGTGTCGAAAGCCTGCGCTATCTCTATTGCTGTTGCGGTTTTACCGGAGGCGGTGGGCCCTGCTATCACTATGAGGTGTTTATCGTTTGACATCTCTGTTTGCTGACTGCGTTATACAATCTGTTTTGAAGGGACGGGACCGTTGTTTTTCACTTCCACAGAAGAGATTTCTTTTACGACAACAAGACCGAGTTTCTCGCCTTCGCTCTTCATAAATGCGTAAGCTTGTTCAAAATTGTTCTCTATCAATCCGTCAAGGACAGCTTCTCTGATTGCGTTTTTGATGATTCCCACCTCACGGCTCTCTGGTATTCCGAAAGTCTGCATAATGACATCCCCATTGACAGGGGGCTGCCAGTTGCGGAGATGGTCTTTTGCCTCAATCTCTTTGAGTTTGCGCCTCACAATTTGGAAGTTGTTGTGGAACTTCGCTTTTTTCTCCTCGTTTTTAGATGTTATGTCGGCATCGCATAGTATCATAAGGTCGTCGATGTCGTCGCCGGCATCAAACAACAGCCTTCTCACTGCCGAGTCGGTCACCTCGTCTTGCGCAAGGACGATAGGGCGGAGGTGCAGTGACACGAGCTTCTCAACATATTTCATCTTCTCGTTAAGGGGAAGACGGAAATTGTTAAAAATCTTTGACACCATCTTGGCACCTTTTATCTCGTGACCATGGAAAGTCCAGCCGTTCTCCTTGTCATATCGTTTTGTCAATGGTTTTGCTATGTCGTGAAGCAGAGCGGTCCAACGCAGCCATAGGGAGCCGTTACTTTTTGCTACGTTGTCGAGCACCTCAAGGGTGTGGTAGAAGTTGTCCTTATGACCCTTCCCGTCTTGATAATCAACGCCTTTTAGTGCAGAGAGCTGAGGGAAGATAATAGGAAGGAGACCGCTTTTGTCAAGAAGCTTGAAACCTACGCTTGGAGTGTCCGACATCAGTATCTTGTTCAGTTCTTCGGAGACACGTTCCATTGATATTATCTTGATTCTCTGAGCGTTACGTTTTATAGCCTCGAATGATGACTGTTCGATGTTGAAATGAAGTTTTGTTGCGAAGCGTATGGCTCTCATCATTCTGAGAGGGTCGTCAGAATAGGTGATGTCGGGGTCGAGGGGTGTTCTGATGATTTTGTTCTGAATATCAGATATTCCGTCAAACGGGTCAATGAGCTCGCCGAAGGAGTCGTCGTTGAGGCTGATAGCTAATGCGTTGATAGTGAAGTCGCGTCTGTTCTGGTCGTCTTCGAGAGTGCCGTTTTCGCATGTGGGCTTACGGCTTGAAGGCTCGTACGATTCCTTTCTTGCCCCCACAAACTCTATCTCTTTGTTGGAGACGTTGATCATTGCGGTGCCGAAACGGCCGTAATACTTCACTTTTTTCTTTCCGGGTATCTTAGATGCCACCTTTTTAGCAAGCTCAATGCCGCTGCCAATTGTAACAACATCAATATCGTCTGACGGCCTTTCCAACAAAATATCGCGCACGAAGCCTCCAATCACGAACGACTGGTAATTCAATTCGCTGCTTGCCTCTGTTATTAGCCGAAAAAACTTATTATTAATATGTTTTGATAAGTTCATTTCAATCAATTATCACTTTCGTCTCTTTTTTCTCCTCGTCTAAATCTATGGTTATCAATGTTCCTTTACTAATAGTGAATTGCAGTAGTGCTTCTGATAACACGTCCTCAACATGTCTTTGGATAGCGCGTTTGAGCGGACGTGCTCCATATTGTACGTCCCAGCCTTTTTCCATGATGAAGTCGCGTGCCTTCTCTGTAAGCTGGACGTTGTAACCTATCTCTTTGACTCTCTCGAAGATGGCTTTTAGCTCTATATCAATGATTTTGTTAATGTTTTCTTTGCTTAGCGACTCAAATATCACCACGTCGTCAATCCTGTTGAGGAATTCGGGGGTGAAGGAGCGTTTCAGTGCGTTCTCTATCACGCTGTGGTTGTATTCGTCCTGTGCGTTCTTCTTGGCTTGCGTGCCGAAGCCGACGCCTTGTCCGAAGTCTTTTAGTTGGCGTGAGCCGATATTTGATGTCATGATGATGATGGTGTTCTTGAAATCCACTTTTCTTCCGAGTGAGTCGGTGAGGTGGCCGTCGTCAAGCACCTGCAGCAGAAGATGGAACACGTCTTGGTGGGCTTTCTCTATCTCGTCGAGAAGCACAATAGAGTAAGGTCTGCGGCGCACTTTCTCTGTCAGTTGTCCTCCTTCTTCATAACCGACGTATCCGGGAGGCGCGCCAACGAGGCGTGACACGGCGAACTTCTCCATGTACTCGCTCATGTCGATTCTAATCAGTGCGTCTTCGGAGTCGAACAGGTATTTGGCGAGGACTTTGGCGAGATATGTCTTGCCGACGCCGGTAGGACCGAGGAAGATGAAGCTGCCTATAGGTCTGTTCGGGTCCTTCAGCCCGGCTCTGTTACGGCGTATTGCGCGCACCACCTTGTTGATGGCCTCTTGCTGTCCTATAACGGTGTCCTGAAGCTCCTTGTCCATATTGAGAAGCCGCGTGCTCTCGTTCTCCGCGATGCGTTGCACCGGCACTCCCGTCATCATGGCGACAACCTCTGCCACATCTTGTTCTGTCACAGCGATTCTGTTCGCGTTCGACTCTGTCTCCCATGCTTTCTTAGCGGAGCCGAGTTTGTTCATTATGCTTCTCTCTTGGTCGCGATATGAGCCGGCTTCTACGAACTTCTCTTCTTTCACCGATTTCTGTTTGAGCTTGCGGACCTCATCTAAAGAGCTCTCAAGCTCGATGATTGTGGCGGGGACGTTCATGTTCTGGATATGGACCCTTGCGCCCGCCTCGTCAAGAGCGTCGATGGCCTTGTCTGGGAGATGGCGGTCCGACATATACCTGTTTGTTAGCTTAACGCACGCCTCTATTGCCTCCGGCTGGTATGACACGAGGTGGTGGTCCTCATACCTTCCCTTGATATTGTTGAGGATGGCTACTGTCTCCTCCGGGGTGGTGGGCTCCACGAGAATCTTCTGGAAGCGGCGTTCTAACGCACCGTCTTTCTCTATATATTGGCGATACTCGTCGAGTGTTGTAGCACCTATACATTGTAGCTCGCCGCGGGCGAGGGCAGGCTTGAACATGTTTGATGCGTCGAGCGAGCCGTTAGCGTTGCCCGCGCCGACGATGGTGTGTATCTCGTCTATAAACAAGATGATGTCAGGGTTCTTCGACAGCTCGTTGATGATGGATTTGATACGCTCCTCGAACTGTCCCCTGTACTTTGTACCTGCCACCACGGAGGCGAGGTCTAACATATAAATCTTCTTGTTGAACAGTGCGCGCGGCACCTTGTGCTCCACGATACGGGAGGCGAGGCCTTCTGCAATAGCCGATTTACCCACGCCCGGCTCACCTATTAAGATAGGATTATTCTTCTTCCGGCGGCTTAATATCTGGCAGATGCGCTCCAGCTCCCTCTCTCGTCCAACAATAGGGTCGAGGCGGTTCTCTTCCGCCGCACGTGTCAGGTCACGCCCGAAACTGTCAAGGACTGGGGTCTGCGATTTGCTGCTCTCTTTGCGCTGCGTGGTCTCAGCTGAATAGCTTATGTCGTCGTCATCGTCATCTTGAAATAGACCCATGGGGACGTCTGTGCTCTCCTTCTCAACGCTGGTCTTGGGGTGGTTAAATGTCATATTCTCTACTTCCTTCTTGTATTTTTCAAATGTAACTCCTTCGTATTCAAGACGTTGTGAAATAATGTTGTTGTCATCATGAAGTATTGCAAGCATAAGGTGCTCAGATGACACCTGCTCGCTGTTGAAGTCTTTCGCCACAATATATGTGAACTTTATGGCTCTCTCCGCCTGCTTTGTCAACGGAAGCTCTGCTGCCTTCCTGCCGTTATTCGCGGTATTAGACTTGATGGAAGCCTCAAGCTTTAGCCTAAACGCCTCAATATCAACTCCAAGGTCACCTAATATCCTTACCGCATTGCTGCCATTGTCATCTGTGATGCCGAGGAAAATATGCTCTAATCCAATATGCGGACTGCCCATTTTCACAGCCTCCTCCTGACTATGAAACATTATTTCTCTTACTCTTGGTGAAAATTTCTGGTCCATTTTTTATTGTTTTTCAAACTGCAAAGATACAAACAAAATTCCTTGTTAGAAGGTTTTGTGTCATATTTTACGCATATTTTTTTAAAGAATTTTTTATCTGCAATCGAAAAAATAACGTATTTTTGTAAACTAAATAAAAACGTTAATTTTAAAAGGAGATAATTGATGGAAGAACAATTTGAAGGTGAAAAAATAGTCCCGATAGGCATTGAGGATCACATGAAAACAAGTTATATCGATTACTCGATGTCTGTTATCGTGGCTCGTGCCTTGCCGGACGTTCGAGATGGATTGAAGCCTGTTCACCGCCGTATTCTCTATGGAATGATGGATATGGGTGTCTTGTCCAACCGTCCTTACAAGAAGTCGGCAAAGGTTGTCGGCGAGGTTCTCGGCAAGTACCACCCGCATGGCGACTTCTCTGTATATTACGCGATGGTCCGACTTGCGCAGGATTGGAGCATGAGGTATCCTCTTATCGACGGACAAGGTAATTTCGGCTCTATAGATGCTGACCCTCCTGCGGCTATGCGTTACACCGAGGCAAGGCTTAGGAAGATTGCCGAGGAAATGCTCGCTGACCTTGACAAGGATACTGTTGACTTCACAAACAACTATGATGATTCGGAAAAGGAGCCTTCTGTGCTTCCAGCTTTGATACCGAACCTCCTTGTAAACGGTGCAAGCGGTATCGCCGTGGGTATGGCGACAAACATGCCTCCTCACAACCTGAGGGAGGTCGTTGACGGCATTATTGCATATATCGACAATAACGACATCACCGTCAGCGAGCTCATGGAGTATATCAAGGCCCCGGACTTCCCGACAGGCGGAATAATTTACGGATACGAGGGTGTGCGTGACGCCTTCGAGACCGGCCGCGGCCGTATTGTGCTTCGCGCCAACACCGAGATTGAAGAACATAACGGCCATGAGAGGATTATAGCCACATCAGTGCCTTACCAGACTAACAAGGCAGAGATGATAAAACGTACCGCCGACCTTATCAATGAGAAGAAACTCGACGGAATAGCCGATATCCGCGACGAATCGGATAGAAACGGACTGCGTATCGTCTATGACCTTAAACGCGACGCGGTGTCAAGCGTCGTCCTGAACAAACTATTCCAGATGACAGGGCTGCAAAGCTCATTCAGCGTCAATAACGTGTGCCTCGTCAATGGCCGCCCTCATACCCTCAACCTCAAACAGCTGATTCATTACTATGTGGAACACAGACACGAATGCGTACTGCGCCGTACACAGCACGACCTTAGAGAGGCGGAGAAAAGAGCTCATATCCTCGAAGGCCTCGCAAGGGCTATCAATATCATTGACGAGATAATAGCAACTATCAAGGCCTGTAAAGGCGGATCAAGCGAGGCAAAGGTCGCCCTTATGGAACAGTATGGCTTCGACGACCCTCAGGCTGCTGCAATAGTGGCATACCGACTCGGACAACTCGCCGGCCTCGAAATAAAGAAGATTATGGACGAACTTGAACAACTCCATAACCTTATCTCCCACCTGAAAGAGATCCTCGAAAGCAGAGAGCTCCAGTTCCAGATAATTAAAAACGAACTCACTCTTATCAAAGAGAAATATGGTGACGAGAGAAAGACCACCATCGAACATACCGCCGACGACTTCAAGATGGAGGACATCATCCCTGACGACGCTGTGGTCGTCACTATCTCACACCTTAATTATATTAAGAGGACTAACCTTAGCGAGTACCGCAGGCAGAGTAGGGGAGGAAAGGGCTCCAAAGGCTCCGACGCCCGTGACGAGGACTTCATCGAACAGATATTCGTCGCCACAAACCATAACTATATGCTCTTCTTCACTGAAAAAGGCAAGTGCTACTGGCTGAGAGTGTTCGAGATTCCTGAAGGCACAAAGGCAAGCAAAGGACGTGCTATACAGAATATTATCAAACTTGACCCTGATGATAACGTTAAAGCTTATATCAACTTGTCTGATATTAGCAAGGATTTTGTTGAAAATCACTATCTTACACTTATCACCAAGAAGGGTGTCATCAAGAAAACCACCCTTGAGGCCTTCTCTCGTCCTCGCGCTACAGGTATTATAGCCCTTGGAATACGTGAGGGTGACGAACTGCTTGAAGCGAAGATGACAAGCGGAAACAGCGAGATAGTTATCGCCTTGAAGTCGGGTAGGGCTATCAGATTCCCTGAATCAACGGTGCGTCCTATGGGCAGGACCGCCTCAGGTGTTCGCGCAATCAGTATTGACGACCCTGACGACGAGGTCGTTGGAATGATTTGCATCGATGACACAAACACTAACGTCCTCGTGGTTTCAGAAAAAGGATTTGGCAAACGCTCCGAACTCGAAGAATACCGCATCACTAACAGAGGCGGCAAGGGCGTGAAGACAATGAATATCACTGACAAGACAGGCCAGCTCGTGGCAATAAAAGATGTTGTTGATGGTGATGACCTCATGATTATCAACAAATCAGGCATCCTTATCCGTATTGCTGTCGATACACTTAGAGTCGTTGGCCGCGCCACACAAGGCGTCCGCCTGATAAACCTGCGCGATAATGACGAAATCGCCGCCGTGACAAAAGTGAAAGCTGAAGACATCGACGATGTTGAAGATAATGAAATGACATCTGCTGATGACACCTCCATTACGGAGAATATTGAAAATGTTGAAGATAATGAAGATAATAATGAATAGTAATAACTAATAATTTTTAAGAAATGAAGAAAATATTGTTTATTGTAGTCCTCGCAATTGCATGCCAATTTGCAATGGCACAGGATATGAAACGTCAAGACGCAAACAACTATCAGAGACAAGCCCAACAACTTATTGAGTCGGCAGACGAGTACAAAGTGATGAACAAGGTTGAGAAGGCAGCAAAACAGATGAAAAACGCCGCCATCCTTATGCAGAAGGCTAAGGACGCTATCGACGCTGTGGCTGTAAACGAGTCAACCGCAAACCAAGCGAAAACATGGCATTACTACACTGTCATCTATTACAAAATAGGTGCCTATCCTGAGTTTTTCGAGATTGATAACGACGCTTATTCTAAAGCCCTCAGCGGTATCCAGAAATTACAGGAAGTTGACGCTAAATACTACCAAGATAACAGGTACGAACTCGAATCTTATATTAATGCCATCGGTAACTCATATTACCAACTTGGTGTTGACAGCTTCAACAACGCTAACTATGAGGACGCAATGGTGAACTTCCAGAAAGCCGCCGACGCAAAGGCAAAAATCGGTGGTGTTGATGACGCCGCCTTGGTGAACCTCGCCCTATGCGCCTCAAAGGTCTCTAAGTTTGACGTGGCTGCTTCTACTTACGCCACCCTCATTGAAAAAGGCTTCGAAGACGCCACAATTTACTCAGGCCTTGTCAACGCCTATAGAGAACTCGGCGAAGGCGAGAAAGGTATCGAGATTATCAATGTCGCAAGACAGAAATATCCAGAGGACCCTCAGCTTGTTAATGACATGATTAACATCTACCTCTCACTACATAGAGAGGCTGAAATCACAGACCAAATCGAAGCAATGGCACAGAAATACTCTGACCAGCCTGTCTATTACTTCATCCTTGGAACAATTTTCGGCAACAAAGAGTCCGTTATCTATGACATGGACAAGGCTCTCGGATATTATGAAAGCGCAATAAAGGTTGATGAGAAATACGCTGACGCTTATTATAACGCAGGCGCACTCCTTATCGAAAAGGCTTCAGAATATTATAAAGAGGCCAACGATAAGGACCCAAGCGAATACTCTAACTTTAACGCCTATATCAAAGCTACCGACGAACTGACAGCTACAGGTAAGTCATTCGATGAGAGAGCTTTACCATACGTTGAGAAGACATACGAGCTCCTTCCTGATGATAATGCAGTGAAACAGGCTCTCAAAGGTATCTATACAAGACTGAAGATGAATGATAAAGCAGCAGCATTAGGTATTTAAGATATAGTTAATCCATGTAAATTTGGAGCAGGGATTATTGATACAGTAAATATATTTCATGAATTAAAGCCTCGCCATCCATCTGGTGGGGCTTTTTTATTAGTCAACAGTCTATGGCCAACGGTCAATTGTGAATCATGAATTATGAATTATGAATTGTGAATTATGAATTGTGGTCTGTTTCGGTCGGTTAGGGTGGTTTCCCTTATGCTCTATTTAACATAATGTATATTATTTTCAAATAGTGGCGCGGAATATCTAAAAGTACCGCAGACTTCTAATCATTGTTGACGTGTGTTAACATATCGACTGGATATTTTTCCTCAAAGTTAATTTATGTAAAAATTCAAAATCCTATTAATTTTATTCATACCTTTGCATTAAGAAAATTATTAAAATCAGATATATGGAAATCATTGGAAAAGTTGTACAGTTAGGTGCCCTTACTGAAGGAAATTCAGCGCGCGGACCTTGGAGAAAACAGGATTTGATTATTGAAACTCTGGAGCAATACCCCAAAAAAATCTGCTTGGTTTGTTGGAACGAACGTGTTAACGAGGCAAACAGTTTTGCCATCGGACAAACTATTAAGGTGCAGATAAGCATTGAGTCGCGTGAATATAATGGCAGATGGTTCACCGATGTTAGGGCTTTCAGGTTTGATGTTGAGCCTTCAATGCAGCAGATGCCGCCACAATTCGGTCAGAACCAGCCTCAATACGGTCAGAGCCAGCCACAATTCGGTCAGAGCCAACCTCAATACGGTCAGAGCCAACCACAATACGCTCAGAACCAGCCTCAATTTGCTCAAAATCAGCCTCAATTACCGACAATGAATGAAGACTATTTCTCATCGGATAATGGTGATGACCTTCCTTTCTAAAATTGCAACAAAACACCCCGGTGCATTCACACTGGGGTGTAATTCTTAGAAAATATCTCAGAATAAAACTAATAACTTAGGCTACTTTGAAATCGACTTGATGCTTCCGTTTTCTGAATCAAAAACCAACTTGTAATTGTTCATAGGTATCAGAACGAAATTACCGAACTGGCTGATAACCATATTGGTCTCGAAAATCGTCTTGTTCTTGAATGTCAGCTTCATCTTCACTTGTTCAGGAATCCTATAGAATAACTTGTTTGAAAAAACGCCGTTCTCAATGTCGTCACGACTAATCTCCTTTACATGTTTCGACAAGTTGTCTGTTTGGAATGAAAGTTTAACTCCTTCCCCACCCTTGACATTTGGAGATGCAAACCCTTCGTTATCAATGATTTTAGCTATTACCGTCTCGTTTCCTAACATGATTTTTTCAGGCGTGATAAAAACTGTCTTCTGGTAAGTGATAACGCTCTTTTTCCCTTTGAACAAGCTAAGATATTCATATTCAAGCTCTTTTAGTCTATTTTGCATGTCAACAATTGAGCTTCCGTAGTTGACTTCCTGAAAACCGGAGATAAGTTCAAAATAGGCAGTCCGAATCTTTGTTATCTTTTCTACAGCCATTCTCGCCTTGTCTTCCTTTGTCAGTTTCTTGGGAGCTCCTTCAAGCTCGTCTTCGTCCTCTTCCTCGTCTGCAATAAAATCAATAAACTTGACTTCCTCGATGTCAGGAGCAGAGTCGTACATAAAAATGTTTTCGTTATTATTGTTATCTATCACATTATCAATGCCGAATCCGCTAATAACACCATTCCCTTCGAAAATGAAATTGAAACTCCCCTGTTCCCTGCTTTTTTCATCATTATAGACAAAAAATACTGCATTGGGGTCAGTCTCACTCATTGTTTCAACACTAACATTCTTGATTTCAACAACTTTTTTCTCCTCACTAATATAATCCTTTGTACCTAACAATGTTTGTGCATATTCAGCAAAAGGACCTATATGTTGCATGGTCTCCTGAATAGTAAACTGAATTTTCATAGTAGTGCGAGGCAGGTAATAATACACGCCGGCAACTTCTTTACAATCAATATTTTTTGCGTGCGTTGTAAGGTATTGAGCATTAGCACACAAGGTAGAGAAAGTCAAAATAATGAATAATAATTTTTTCATAAATCAAACGTTACTTTTTTCTTTTTTACTTAAAGCATAGAGTGAAATAAAGGTAATCAATCCATTGACAATCAGTATTTCAAATCCGAATTGGTAACCCCAAAACAATTGTGTGGAGTATTTGTTTAAGAGATAACTCAAAACGGGAGACATTATTGCAATGAAGGGAACAAATCTGTCAATAGGTTTTCTATTTTTCATAAACAGTCCGAAAGAGAATAATCCAAGTAAAGGTCCGTAGGTATAACCAGCTATTTCAAAGACCTTGTCAATGAGTGACTGTGTGTGGAAAGGTTTGAAAGCGATGATAATGAGCAGGTAGAGAGCTGCGAATGCGAGGTGTATCATTTTTCTCACCTTTGTCTTGTGTTCTTCTGTCAGGTTTGTCCTGCTGTCAAAGTTAAGGAAATTGATGCAGAATGCGGTGGTAAGCGATGTCAGCGTTCCGTCGGCTGATGAGTAACCGGCGGCTACAAGTCCAACGACAAAGACAATGCTTGTGAACTTGCTGAAGGAGAATGCGACGGAAGGGAATATTTTATCGTTGACGACCACACCGTTCTCATTTACAGGCAGTTGGAAGCCGGTCTGCTGTGCATAATATATCAGGGCGGCACCAAGGCTGAGGAAGATGATGTTGACAACAATAAACAGCATGCTTGATGTCATGACGTTTTTCTGTGCATCGGCGAGGCTCTTGCATGTCATGTTTTTCTGCATCATGTCTTGGTCGAGGCCTGTCATTACAATAGTGATGAACGCGCCGCTGATGATTTGTTTTAGCCAGAACTTCCCGTGACGCGGGTCGGTCTCGAAGAGGCGTGTGAATCCTTGTTCCGACGATGCGCTTAGGAGCTCAGGAATGCTGATATTCAATTCTTTCAAGATACAGACCACCGTTGTTATTGCAGCAAGAAGAAGGAACGTGGTCTGTAACATGTCGGTCCACACTACCGTCTTGATTCCGCCTTTGAAGGTATAGGCTAAGATGAAGACGATGAAAATCACTGCCGGAATCCAGAAAGGTATCCCCCATTCTTTGAATACAAACTCATATAACACAAAGACTACCAGATACATACGCAGTGCCGAGCCGATGAGGCGCGACAAAATGAAGAACAATGTTCCGGTCTTCTCTGACTTCTTCCCAAACCTAATGTTAAGATAAGAGTATATAGATGTGAGGTTTAGCTTATAATATAAAGGAAGTAGGAACAAGGCTATTACTGCATATCCAAGGATGTAGCCTAAGACCATGCCGAAATACGTGAACTGGCTTGTATAAACATTGCCCGGCACCGACATGAAAGTCACTCCTGAAAGCGAGGCGCCTATCATTCCGTATGCGACAACGAACCATGGCGACTTCCTGTTCCCCGTGAAGAACGACTCGTTGGTGGACCTCCTCGACGTGAAATGCGCTATTAATAATATGAGTGCCGTGTAAATGATGAATACTGTTAATATTAGCAATTGCATGAAGTCTGATTATTAAATGTTATTTGAAAACTCGAATAATGAGGCGTAATACTCGTCAGGCTTGGCTGTTGTTGTCTCGTTTCCGATAAAGACGGTGTGCATCCCGGCATTCTGCCCGAACTCGATGTCTGTTTCCGAGTCGCCTACCATGACCGACTTTGAAAAGTCGATGTCGGGGAAATCCGCCTTGGCCATGAGAGCCATCTTCGGGCTCGGCTTACGGTAGTTGTCAGGCTCCGTCTTGAGCTGGGGACAGAAGTAAATGCCGTCAATCCTGCCGTTGCTGCCCTCTACCGCTGATTTCAAATGTGAATGCACCTTCTCAACGTCAGCCTCGCTCATTATCCCCTTCCCAACACCTTGCTGGTTCGTGACGATGATAATCCTTCCGAAAACCTCTGAAAACCTCCTAAATGCGTCAAGGACACCCGGAAGAAAATGGAACTCGTCAATGTTCCTGACGTATCCGTCAATGATTCGGACGTTGATAACCCCGTCTCTGTCAAGGAATAACGTCCATGAGCTGTCAATATCCTTTTTCCAATCCATGGTTATTGGGGGAATAATGTTGTTTCAATTATTTCGCAGATGATATGTCCTATCATGATGTGAGACTCTTGAATCCTTGGGGTACATCTGCTTGGCACATTAATAAGGATGTCGCATGATTGGCCCATCTTCCCTCCTGACTCTCCCGTCAAGGCGATGGTTGTCACACCTATTTCCCTTGCTGTCGCGAATGCGTTCAGAATATTTTCCGAATTGCCCGAAGTGCTTATTCCGATGAGTATGTCGTTTTTCTTCGCCGCCGCCTGTATCATTCTGGAATACACCAAGTTATATGAGTAGTCGTTGGCTACTGCGGTGAGATAGCTGGTGTTGACATGCAGTGCCTCGGCGTTGAGAGGCGGCCTGTCATAATAGAAACGACCGCTTAGCTCGGCAGCAATATGTTGGGCGTCAGCAGCACTGCCTCCATTGCCACACAGATGCACCTTGCCTCCCGCCTTCAAAGACGCAACACAGGCATCGGCAGCGCACTGAATCTTGCCTATAAGATTAGCATCTTCGAGTATCAACGATTTAACATCTATAGAGTCTTGAATTATTCTCTCAATCGAAACCATTTCTTTTTTTGTGCAAAGATAAGAAAACTTTATTTATTATGTTGCTAATTGATAAAAATTGCCGATTTTTGCAGCCTGATTTTAACTGATATTATGAAAGGAATTTATACCATCCTACTGCTTGTCGTGTCAAACATTTTCATGACTTTCGCTTGGTATGGCAACATCAAGCTTGCCGATACCACAAAGAACTGGCCTCTTATTCTTGTAATCCTCGCAAGCTGGGGCGTCGCTCTCTTCGAATACTCTTTCATGGTGCCTGCTAACAGGATAGGGCACGAGAACTTCGGAGGTCCTTTCTCCTTGGTGCAACTGAAAGTGATTCAGGAGTTTGTGAGCCTGACGGTGTTCATGATTATCACAATCAAAGTGTTCAAGATGGGTGAATTTAACTGGAACCATCTCATCGGATTCGGCTTCTTGATTCTCGCTGTTTATTTTATTTTTAAAAAATAATGTTTGTTGATGCAATAATAAAAAAATGTGTATTTTTGTACGCTTTAATAATTTTTGAAAAATGAAATTTTACGACGTAGATTCTATCTTTACTTTTGGAAAATATGAGGGCGAGACTTTGGCTGAAGTCTTTGAAAAAGACCCTAAATACATAAAATATTGCGAGGAGAACATTGACGATTTCTACATCTCTCCTGAAGTGTTGAAAGAGTTAAGGTCAACATCGCGCGACAACAGGCTCCTTACCGCCAACCTTGACGAGATGAGTGATGACGAACTTGCCGAGTTTATGAGCGACATGAACGACATCGATGAGTTTGACGAGAGCAAACTTGACACAGACTTCGACTGGGAGAAGGGTGAAGAGATGTTCGCTGATGAGGAGGACTTGTTCGGAGAGGACGAGTATTATGACGAGGATTTCGATGAGCCTTTTGACGACTCCTTTGACGAGCTTTATTAAATCATCAAGATAACTTAATGTGTATCATTGGCTTATGCTTTTGATACATTTTTTATGCCTTTCATATTTTATCAATCCTTCTATTAGCGATAATTGTTGGATGGAAATGGAAAACGAGCAGCCTAAAAGCGCATTGTAAGGCTTTTAGGCTGCTCGGTATAAAACTAATCTCAATAATTATCTGTTTTTGCGTGCGATGGCGCGTTTTGCAGCCTCCACGATGTCTGGAGTGTCGAGATGATAAAGTCTCAACAGCTCGTCGGGAGTGCCGCTCTGTCCGAACACATCGTTGACGGCCACCATTTCGATAGGTTTAGGGTTTTTCAGTGCGAGCAGCTGTGCGATGCTGTCACCGAGACCGCCGTTTCTCATGTGTTCTTCTGCTGTTACCACGCAGCCTGTTTTCTCCACCGACTTCAGGACAGCCTCAGTGTCAAGAGGTTTGATGGTGTGTATGTTGATAATCTCGGCGTTGATGCCCATCTCTTGGAGGATAGGGAGAGCCTCGATAGCTTTCCACACGAGGTGTCCGCAGGCGAAGATAGACACGTCGGCACCTTCTTTAATCATCTGGGCTTTACCGATAATGAAAGGCTCGTCGGCTGGGGTGAAGTTTGCCACTTTAGGGCGGCCGAAGCGGAGATATACGGGTCCGTTGTGTTCAGCCACTGCCAATGTAGCTGCCTTGGTCTGGTTGAAGTCGCAAGGTACGATGACGGTCATGTTAGGAAGCATCCTCATCATTCCTACATCCTCCAATGTCTGGTGTGTGGCACCGTCCTCACCGAGTGTCACGCCGGCATGCGATGCGCAGATCTTGACGTTTTTGTTCGAGTAAGCCACCACTTGGCGTATCTGGTCATAGACCCTTGCTGTGGAGAAGTTGGCGAATGTTCCGGTGAACGGTATGAATCCTCCGATGCTGAGGCCGGCGGCGAGGCCTATCATGTTAGCCTCGGCTATGCCGACTTGGAAAAACCTTTCGGGGAAAGCCTTCTGGAAATCGCCCATCTTCAATGAGCCGGTAAGGTCGGCGCAGAGGCCTACGACCTTGGCGTTGCGTTTGCCTGCTTCGAGCAAACCCTCGCCGAAACCACTTCTTGTGTCTTTATAGTTTTGAACTTCTATCTTCATAATCAATAATCTCCCAATGTTTCTTTTAGTTGTGATAATGCGTTAGCCGTCTGTTCGTCGTTAGGGGGCGTCCCGTGCCATTTGTGTGTTCCCATCATGAAGTCCACGCCCATGCCCATCTCCGTATGTGCGAGGAGAATCTGCGGCTTCCCATTGAAAGCGTTCTCTCTTGCAACGTTAAGGGTGTCAACGACCTGCTGCATATCGTTGCCGTCGAGTTCATATACCGTCCAGCCGAACGACTCGTATTTGGCCTTAAGGTCGCCGAGGTTGCATACGTCATCGGTGCTGCCGTCTATCTGTTTCTTATTATAGTCAATGATTGCCACAAGGTTGTCTATATGTTTTGCTGCTGCATACATCGCTGCCTCCCAGATCTGGCCTTCTTCCTGCTCGCCGTCGCCCATCAGGCAGAACACAAGGTTCTTGTCTCCGCTCAGCCTCTTGGCTTGTGCCGCTCCTGCCGCCACCGAAAGCCCTTGTCCGAGTGAGCCGCTCGCCACCCTTATGCCCGGCAGACCTTCCGCCGTCGTAGGATGACCCTGCAGACGCGTCCCAAGCCTCCTGAACGTCGCAAGCTCCGCGACAGGAAAGTATCCCCTGTGTGCCAAGATGCTGTACAACATCGGGCTGATGTGACCGTTTGAAAGAAAGAACATGTCCTCCCCCGCTCCGTCCATGCTGAACCCCTGCGGATTAATCCTCATCTGGTCGAAATACAATGCCGTGACAATGTCGGTTGCCCCAAGCGAGCCACCAGGATGTCCCGACTGACATGCATGAACCATTCTGATAATATCGCGTCTCACTTGTGATGCAATATCCTTTAATTCATTGATTTTCATAATTTTAACAAAATAATGTAAGGTTTACGTTTTATGCTGCAAAATTATAATTTTTTATGAACCTTTTACCTTTTTTTTCTTATTTTTGCATAAATTTGAATAAAATGCAGCACGATACTAAAGTAAATAACAACAGCCTGAATTTTAATGTTTTAGAGGAGGACGAATTATTACCTTTTATTATTAGGAAATTTCACGGTATCAGCCGCAACAAGGCGAAAAACATTCTGACAGGCGGCTCAGTGTCCGTTGATGGCGTACAGGTTACAAGGCACGACTACAAGCTTGTTCCCGGAATGAAGGTTTGCGTCGCTCGCAACAATAACGGCTCAATGCTTGATAACCATTGGGTTAGAATTGTATATGAAGACAGATACATCTTCGTTGTTGAGAAAAGAGACGGAATATTATGTAACTCTCCTTACCCCGGAGAAGAGACGGTTCAGGACATCTTGAACGATTATCTCGAAAGGAATCACCAGCACTGCCATGCCCATACCGTCCACCGCCTCGACAGGGACACCTCCGGACTGCTTATCTTCGCTAAAGACAAGAAGACGGCACTTATGTTCGAGGAGGATTGGAAAGAGACTGTGTATGACAGACGGTATGTGGCTGTTGTTCACGGTGAGATGAGAAAGAAAAAAGGCACAATATCCTCGTGGATAAAGGATAACAGCCAGCATATCTCCTATTCGAGCAGGACGGACAACGGTGGAAAGTACGCCGTCACCCATTATGAGGTGCTGAAGGTTGCAAACGGCTACTCTATGGTGGAGCTGACTCTCGACACCGGCAGGAAAAACCAGATACGTGTACACCTTAATGATATAGGGTTCCCCGTGGTGGGCGACCCGAAATACGGCGACGGCGACGACCATATCGGACGACTCGGTCTCCATGCCTACAAACTCTGCTTCACTCATCCCGTAACAAAACAGGACATGAAGTTCGAGACACCCCTGCCGAGATGTTTTTCTATCTAAAAAATTATTTTAAAAGAATGCTTTTTTTCAATATTAATATTACTTTTGCAAAAAATAAAATACTATGACAGTTTGGCAAATCTGGCTATTAGTGGCCCTCGTTTTCGTTATCGTTGAGATTTTCACCAGCGGTTTCGCTGTGGCTTGTTTCTCATTTGGTTGTGTTTTCGCATCTGTTTGCGCCGCCTTCAACTTGTCACTCACGTGGCAGTTCCTGTTCTTCGCTGTTGGCACCTTCCTCGCCTTCGTGCTCGTCCGCCCTCTCATCTTGAAAATCATTGAGAAAAAGGATAAAGGCTCTGAAGTGAAGACAAATATGGACGGCATCATAGGTAAGACCGCCATTGTGACGGAACGCATCGAGGTCAACGGCTTCGGCCGGGTGAAGATTGACGGCGACGACTGGAAAGCCCAGATGGAAGACTCTTCTTCCGCAGAAATAGGCGAGAAAGTAGTGGTGGTGTCCTATGAAAGCATAATATTAACCGTAAAAAAATAAAAAACTATGATTCTTATTGTTATTCTATTGGCAGTAATCGTTATCATTTTCGCCCTCGCCGGGTTGAAAGTCGTTCCGCAGTCAGAGACGAGAGTCATCGAGCGTCTTGGAAAATTCCATAAGGTGCTTCCTCCCGGACTGAACATCATCTGGCCTATTATCGACCGCCCGAAGCTTATCACTACCCGCAGCGTAGTAGAATCAAGGATGGGACGCCCGGTGGTACAAATGAACGAGACATCTAAGATCGACCTCCGCGAACAGGTCTATGACTTCCCAAAACAGAACGTTATCACTAAGGACAACGTCACCACAGAAATCAATGCCCTGCTCTATTTCCAAATCGTTGACCCCGTGAAGTCGGTCTATGAGATTGACAACCTGCCTAACGCTATTGAGAAACTGACCCAGACAACCCTCCGTAACGTGATAGGCGAGCTTGAACTTGACGAGACACTCACCTCCCGCGACACTATTAACGGAAAACTCCGCACAGTGCTCGATGACGCCACAAACAAATGGGGCGTGAAAGTTAACCGTGTCGAACTTCAAGACATCACCCCACCTGAGTCGGTGCGCCAAGCAATGGAGAAACAGATGCAGGCCGAACGTAACCGCCGCGCGGAAATATTAAAGGCAGAAGGTGAAAAAGCCTCCGCAATACTTAACTCTGAAGGCGAGAAGATCTCAGCAATAAACAACGCTGAGGCCGAGAAACAATCACAACTCCTGATAGCAGAAGGTATCGCAAAAGCCAAAATCATACAAGCCGAGGC
>SAMEA3663299__coassemble_145_pt1 | contig 41197 bp, 29 predicted proteins | sample SAMEA3663299__metabat2_high_PE_026 | metagenome-assembled genome bin SAMEA3663299 (sample SAMEA3663299) | pig gut metagenome | biome: pig gut; feature: pig-associated habitat; material: faeces | place: China | collected 2013 | reverse complement strand
TCTGGTCAACGCCTTCTGCAATGAAGTCGGCAGGGAATGTCTTGTCGTTAAGTTTTCCCTCCTCACCCATATAATGTATCTGTGCGTAAGGCATTGCGCCTGAGTCGAACCAGACGTCGATGAGGTCTGGCTCCCTGAACATCTTCTTCCCAGATGCAGACACAAGGACGACATTGTCGATATACGGGCGGTGCAGGTCGAACTTAGTGTAGTCCTCCGACTTATAAGGGTTATCCGTCATAAAGCCAGCTGCTATTGACTTCTCTATCTCCTCACGCAGCTGTTTGACGCTTCCTATGCAGATTTCCTCGGTGCCGTCTTCCGTCCTCCAAATTGGAAGAGGAGTGCCCCAATATCTCGAACGTGACAAGTTCCAGTCAACAAGGTTTTCAAGCCAGTTGCCGAAACGGCCAGAACCAGTGGCCTCCGGTTTCCAATTGATAGTCTTATTCAGTTCTATCATTCTGTCTTTCAACGCGGTAGTTCTGATAAACCAGCTATCGAGTGGATAATAGAGAACAGGTTTGTCGGTTCTCCAGCAGTGCGGATAGTTGTGAGTATGTTTCTCGCTCTTGAACAATTTGCGTTGTTCTTTAAGCATGACGACGATCTCGACATCTAAGGAGATGTCCTTATCAGTCTTTGTCGGGTCGTATGCGTTTTTGACGAATTTTCCAGCGTATTTGGAATATTCATCAATATTGAGATGTGTTTTAACCCATTCAGTATCAAGGTCTTCAATAACAAAGAATTTACCTGTGCGGTCAACCATAGGCTGTGCCTTGCCGTCTTTGTCGATAAGTTGGAGCGGAGGGATATTGTTCAGTTTGCCCACGCGGTTATCATCGGCTCCGAAGGTAGGGGCGATATGCACTATGCCTGTACCATCTTCTGTTGTGACGAAGTCGCCCGGAATGATACGGAAGGCGTCACCATCAGGTGTGACCCAAGGGATAAGCTGCTCATAATCAAGGCCAACGAGGTCTTTACCTTTACAAGTGCCGAGCACCTCATAAGGAAGTTTCTTGTCTCCCACCTTAAAGTCCTCAAACGAAGGCTTCTCTTCTTCAGAAGGGAAGAAGGAGTTCATGAGTGGTTTTCCTAAGATGAGGAACGCGGGAGTTCCGTCGGTAGGGTTGACGGTTCTTACGAGGTTATACTCAATGTTCGGTCCTACGGCGAGTGCAGTGTTTGACGGGAGTGTCCATGGTGTAGTAGTCCATGCCACGACCTGCACGTCATTGAAATTGATATCGGTATCGAAAGGCAGCTTCTCAAGTTTCCTCTGTTCGGCTTTCAGGCGGAACATGGCGACGCAGGTAAGGTCTTTCACATCGCGGTAGCAGCCCGGCATGTTCAACTCGTGTGAGCTGAGTCCTGTTCCGGCGGCAGGAGAGAACGGCTGAATGGTGTATCCTTTATAGAGCAGACCTTTTTTATAAAGTTCTGCCAGTAGGTACCATAGTGTCTCGATATATTCATTAGTGAAGGTGATATAAGGGTCGTTAAGGTCAACCCAGTAGCCCATCTGTCGGGTGAGGTCGTCCCATTTGTCCTTATATTTCATCACTTCCTCGCGGCAAGCATTATTATATTCGTCAACACTGATTTTCTTTCCTATATCTTCTTTTGTGATGCCGAGTTTCTTCTCAACGCCGAGTTCTACGGGGAGGCCGTGTGTGTCCCAGCCTGCTTTACGGCTCACATATTTTCCCTTTAATGTCTGGAAACGGCAGAAGGTGTCCTTTATCGTCCTTGCCATGACGTGATGTATGCCCGGCATTCCGTTAGCTGAAGGAGGTCCCTCATAAAACACATAAGCTGTGCCGTTTTTGGTGTTCTCTACACTTTTCTGGAAAATATCATTGTCTTCCCAATATTTACGAACCTCATCTGCAACATTTGTGAGATTCAAGAATTTATATTCGCGATATGCGTCTTTCATAAAATGTTAGTTATTTCTTTAATAAACATTTCGCAAAGATATAAAAAAAGAATGATTTTGTTTGTGATTATGATAGAATTTTTTACTTTTGCACTAAAAAAATGTACAATATGCAAATATCTTACTCTATCGGAATCGATATTGGAGGCACAAACACCGATATCGGGCTTGTCAGAAACGACGGGAAAATCATTGACAAAGTAAATCTTAAGACTAACGAATACTACGATGCGAACCAATATGTGAAGGACATGGCGGAGAAGATCAACGAGCTGCTTGGGAGGAACAACATCGTTGAAATCGATGGCATCGGGATAGGCGCGCCCAACGGGAACACATACACGGGAAGCATCGACAACGCCCCGAACCTCAACTTCAAAGGCAACGTGAAGCTTGTCGAGCTGATGAAGCAATACATTGACACAAAGATTGTTGTCTCGAACGACGCCAACGCTGCTGCATACGGCGAGATGATATATGGTGGGGCAAAAGACTTAGACCATTTTATCACCTTCACCCTCGGAACGGGTGTCGGCAGCGGCATCATCATAGACAGGAAACTCGTGCTCGGCTCTACAAGCACCGCCGGCGAGCTTGGACATTCAACAATTATCCTGAACGGCCGCCAATGCGGTTGCGGAAGAAAAGGCTGCCTTGAGACTTACACCTCGGCCACCGGTATTCGTCGCACTGCCATCGAGCTGATGGAGCAAAGACCGATGTATAACGGTGTGTTAAAGGATATTCCTGTTGACAAGCTGACATCAAAGATGGTGGGCGACGCTGCAAACGCCGGCGACCCTATCGGAATACAGACCTTCGAAAACGTTGGATACCTCCTCGGTGTTGCAATGGCAAACGCCGTGACATTCTCGGCACCACAAGCCATCTTCCTTATGGGCGGTCCTGTTCATGCCGGCGAGGTGCTGATGAAACCTCTACGCAAGTCGTTCGAAGAAAACCTCCTCTTCATATATAAAGGAACAGTCGATATCAGAGTGTCGGAACTCGCTGATAATGAAGTGGCTATACTCGGTGCAGCCGCTTTATGCCAATTGTAAAGACTTTTTAACAAAAAATAATTCTGTCCTGTTTAAATCATTGATTTGCAGGACAGAACCTTTATTCCTAATAAAAACGTGCTTATCTAACCTAACACTTTATCACCCTGTTATACTATGGCTAAGATAGGCGAGAAAAGTATGCAGCCTAAAAGCGAGAAAACTGTGACCGAGACAAATGATAAAGAAAAGACTTTTTTGTTATGATTATAGAACCTCTTGATAATGAACGCCATAACAGGGATAGAAAGAAGAGGTAGAATAAAGATAAATAACCCTATAGGATATTTCCGCTTCCAACTTATTATCTGTCTCGCCTTCCGGATTTTTTTTTGAGTGAGTGCGACAATCTCATCTTTCCTCTTCAACAAAGCTATTATTCTGTCGATAAAGAAATAGAACACTACGAACCCGATAATGCCTCCTATAGCAGTTGAAACAAATGTCCAAAAGAAAGAAAGCCCTTCAGCAAAGCCTAATGAAGGAGCGAACAATGTTTTTACTGTTGACAGTAGAGCGACAGAAATAAGTTTCCAAACCATAATATATATTTTAAACGTTAGTACAACGATTTTTGACTAAATAGGTTGCAAAGATAACGTAAAAAAAGAAAAAAGTGTTGTGACAAATAAAAAAAATTGTAATTTTGCAGCGTTATTTGCCACTTTAGCTCAGTTGGTAGAGCAACGCATTCGTAATGCGTAGGTCGGCGGTTCGAGCCCGCCACGTGGCTCAAACGCCTGTAACCCATTGTGATTCACGGTTTTACAGGCGTGTTCGATTTCAAGAGAAAAATAACGCCGCCGTAAAACCGACGGCTTTCTTAAGGGCTTTGGGAAGTGCCTTAAGAAAAAAACATGTCCCAGACTAAGAAATCACATTCCTCCCGTATCAAGGCGCGCTCAATCGTAGGGTTCTACCCAGCACAGCTGCGTTGCACTAAGTCGGACGGATATTACATCGAGTACAATTTTGTGAAATCAACGCAAACACTTGTCGGTCAACGTCTTATGATGCACACCTGCTTGGGTGATACCACGTAACATCTGAAAGAACGAAGGTCCTTGATGTTGTTTGTGACAAAATAATGGCACTGTTTCTTTTGACTGATAGCGTATTGGATATTTCTTCTATATCATGTGCGTCCATACCAATCGCTTCCGTTATATCCGCACTCACAAATGAAAGCACCTCATATCTGTCATATAATACTACTATCTTATCAATAGTGCGGTGAATCTAAACTATTATTTCCTGCTTTCTAAGCCTTTAACAGCGGTTCCTATTCCTCATCGGGAGGTGATGTAAGGACTCCACTACGCTTCATATTAATAAGGTGTCGTTTCTCACTGTGTCTGTCTGCAGCAGTTTGGGGTGGCACGTCTCGTTGTGTCGCACTCGCCGCTCATTGCTGTTAGATAAAGTGATGCTTCTGGAAAAAATTTTGCCCCGAAAGATTTCTTTCGGGGCAAATTATGATATGGTTTAGAAAAGTCTAAATTAATCCTCGTCTTTCTTAGATTCTTCGTAAGCCTTGAGGAGTTTTGTCTGGACGTCGGCAGGCACCTGTGCGTATTCTGCGTACTCTAATGTGAATGAGCCACGTCCTGATGTGAGTGAGCTCAATGATGTTGAGTAGCGGTCCATCTCTGCGAGCGGCACTTTGGCTCGGATGATCTGGTAGTGGCGGTCAGAGTCCATACCCATGATGATAGCGCGGCGGCCTTGGAGGTCGGTGTTCACTGCGCCCATCATATCTTCTGGCATGCGGACGGTGAGGTCATAGATAGGCTCCATAATCTTAGGGCCTGCGTTCTTGAATGCTGCTGAGAATGCCATACGTCCTGCGATCTTGAATGCCATTTCGTTTGAATCGACCGGGTGCATCTTACCGTCATAGACATAGACGATGATGTCGCGTGCGTAAGAGCCTGTCAGAGGGCCTTCCTCAAGTCTTTCGTTGATACCTTTGAGGATAGCCGGCATGAAGCGGGCGTCGATAGCACCACCGACGATACAGTTCTTGAATATGAGTTTGCCGCCCCATGGAAGGTCATATTCCTGTGTGTCACGTACTTGTAAGTCGGTCGGGTCGGTATATCCCTCATAATAAGGAGCAAGTCTCAAGTGGACCTCGCCGAATTGTCCTGAACCACCTGACTGTTTCTTGTGGCGGTAGTCGGCGTTTGCGCTCTTTGTGATAGTCTCACGATAAGGGATCTTTGGTGATGCGAATTCAACAGCGATCTTGTTGACGTTGTCGAGATACCATTTGATAGTGTTGAGGTGGTATTCGCCTTGGCACTGTAAGATGTTCTGTCTCAGCTCGCGTGACATATTTGTAATGATGGTAGGGTCGGTCTTGTGCATATCGTTAAGTATGCCACCGAGTTTCTCATCTTCTTGAGAGTTAGCAGCTTTGATGGCTATTGAGAAGATAGGTGTCGGGAAGTTTATTGCTGGGATGGCGGCGTCAGCAATCTTAGCATCTACGAGGCTGTCATTGACGCGGACGTCTTTCAGTTTTATTGTGGAGATGATGTCGCCGGCGCATGCTTTCTCGATTCTCTCGCGGTTCTTACCGTTGGAGATAAGGATCTGTGAGATACGTTCTTTATTGCCTGTGCGAGGGTTGATAAGGTCTTGAGCCTCGCTTACTGTACCGCTGTAGATACGAGCCATTGCTACATCACCGACGTTCTGTTCGGTAGAGATTTTGAAGAAGAACATTGCTGTAGGTTCTTCCACGTTGTTATGGAACTCTGTGCCGTTAACAGCCTTGATAGGGGCTACGTGTGCTGGTGATGGGCAAGCGTTGATGATGAATTCGAGGAGACGTGTCACGCCTATGCCGTTCTTTGCTGCGCCGCAGATGACAGGGAAGAGCTCGCGTTTAGCGATACCCATGCGGATACCGGCTTCCATATCTTCTTCTGAGAGGGTGCCGTCCTCAAAGAACTTCTCCATGAGGGCGTCGTCACCTTCGGCGGCGTGCTCGATGAGCTCGTTGTGCATCTCTTCGGCCTTGTCCATGAGATTTGCAGGGATGTCTTGTACCTCAGGAGCTCCGTTACCATTTTTGAAGACAAGCATCTTCTTCATGATAAGGTCGATGACAGCGTTGAAGCCCTCGCCTGAGTTCACCGGGAACTGGATAGGAGTAACCTTGTCGCCAAAGTATTCTTTAAGCTGATGAATGGTATCCTCGAAGTTGGCGTTGTTGTGGTCGAGTTGGTTCATGAAGAACACAACAGGCTTGTTGGTGTTTGTAGCGTGTTTCCATGCGTTCTCTGATGTGGCTTCAACACCTGACTGTGAGTTCACTGTGAAGACGGCTGTGTCAACAGCACTGAGACAGGCCACGATGTCGCCGGAGAAATCACTAAAACCGGGAGTATCTAAGATGTTGATTTTCTTATCGTTAAAGATTGTGTAGCATAAGCTTGCGTTAACAGAAATACCGCGTTCCATTTCTATTGGACGGTAGTCTGAAACTGTGTTCTTGTTTTCAGTAGCACCTTTTCTGTTGATAAGCTTGCCTTCAAAAATCATGTTCTCAGCAAGCGTGGTCTTTCCGGATTTAGCAGCTCCAATAAGAGCAATGTTCCGAATTTCTTCTGTCTGGAATACCTTCATTTTTTATATCTATATTAATTTATATTTATTTTAGTGCGCAAAAGTATGAAAAATAATCGAATCTTCCTCAATTAATTATGATTATTTTTAAAGATTGTCTATAAAGAGGCGGTTATGGGTTATTGTATAGGGAGTTGTTGTTTGATTTTGTTCCATATAGCGTCGTCCATCTTGGCTCCAAGCACTTGGATGATGTTTGTTGCGAGGCAGTTTCCCCATTCGCCACATTGTTTAAGAGGGAGTCCGTTTATGAGTCCTGCGAGGAATCCGGCGGCATACATGTCTCCCGCCCCTGTGGTGTCGATTACGTTCACCTTGTTTGCGTTGATGTTCATTGTCTCTTCGCCTCTCTTGATGATAGAGCCTTTCTTTCCGACCTTCACGATGGCTATATCACAGCGTGATGCCATGAAGTCTAATGCTTTGTCAGGAGCCTCGCCGGTGAGTGCCTTGGCTTCCTCCTCGTTGGCGAAGACGATATCGATGTCGTTTAATGTCTCTGTCAGGAAATCGCGGTTGTCTTCCACTACGTTATATGACGCAAGGTCGAGGATGGTCTTGCAGCCGGCCTGTTTCGCTAATTGTATGGTTTTGGAGAAAAGAGGCCTGTTGGCGATGAGGTAGCCTTCTATGTAGCAGTAGTCCCAGCCTTGGAACATCTCTAAGCTGAGATGCTTGTCGCTGAGTAGTATTGCTGCGCCGAGGTTTGTCGCGAAAGTCCTCTCGCCATCGGGAGATACTATTGCGTGTGCCGTGCCTGATACTGCATCGCTATGGAACACAATAGGTTGTACTCCGGCTTCTCGCATCGACTCCTCGAAGAACCGTCCTGTCTCGTCGTTCCCGGTGTAGCAGATGAAGCCCGTCTTGATGCCGCATTTGGCTAAGCCGTGTATGGTGTTTGCCGCTGAGCCTCCCGGCGCTAATGTCTTTGCCTTGTTGGCAAACGCGGCGGCAATACGTGCCGAACACTCGTCATCGACAAGCTGCATGGAACTCTTGGGGAGACCTAACTCTTTGAGAATGTCGTCGTTATCTATCCTTGTTAATATATCAACAAGCGCATTTCCTATGCCTATTACGGTCTGTCTTTTGTCTGTCATGATTCTTTCGTTTGTCAAAAAAAAAGAACGAACACCTCGTGGTATCCATTCTTTCAATTAATAACATGAAACATAAAAATTACACTTTGTAATCTCTCTTGCGCCCCCTTCAGGACTTGAACCTGAGACCCCCTGATTAACAGTCAGATGCTCTAACCAACTGAGCTAAGGAGGCGTTTAACAGATTTTATCTCTCTGTTTGCGAGTGCAAAGGTACAACGTTTTTTAATACCCGCAACAAAAAAATGAAAAAATTTTCAAAATAATTTCAATCCTTTAATAATCAGCCGAATAGGGTTTTAAAAATGATTTTTATATCGAGAAAAAACGACCAATTTTCATAATAATCGAGGTTTATTCTGACTTTATCTGGATAAATTATCTCGTCATTATACTTCTTGGGGTCTTTTTGTTGCGCGAGAATTTTGTCTTCGTGCCTATATTTTATCGATGCCGGACCTGTTATTCCGGGTCTTAATTCAAGTATTTTTCTGTCATCGCCTTGTAGTTTGTCGGCATAACCGGCAACATCGGGTCTGGGTCCCACGAAGCTCATCTCTCCTTTTAACACATTTATTAATTCTAAGATGGTGTCTAACTTTGTCTCTCTTAGCCATCTGCCGAAGGGCGTGATGCGCGGATCGTCGTATGTGGAGACGCTGCCGCCTCGCTCCGCATTGTCATACATTGTCCGTATCTTGTATATCATGAATGGCTTGCCGTGCCGTCCTATCCTTTCCTGTTTGAAGACGAATGCTCCTCCCGGCATCGCTATCTTATGGATAATGAAGAGTATAAGGATAATGGGCGACAACAATATCATGGCTGTCAGGGCAACGATTCTGTCGAAAATGTATTTTGCTAACATCTTGTTTGCATCTTGTGCATTCTTAATATCGCCTTGGCGTTGATATTTCTAATCTGTTTCTGAAAGGGGAGAAGTGCTCTCACAATTATTCCGAACCACCATTTATACCTTACTTTGAGTTTGCAATATGCCTTCCTGAACTTGAAGTTATGCTCTAAAAATGGTTGTATGTTTGAGTGCTCTGTTATGCTTCTTGTGCCGTCAGACACGTATTTTAGTTTCAATTCGCCAAGATAATGCTCGTTCATCTTATAGAACAGTCCGTAAAATGGATATGTGGCGTTGTGTTTGCATCTTGGGTGAACCACCGTCGTGTCGTATTCGCAGGCGTCGTCCCACATTCTAACGATGCTGAATCCCACTAACGTGCCGCTCTCTTTCTCGAACACTCCCCAATAGTCGAAGTTCTCTTTTTCACATCTGTCTAAGTATGCGTTGAAGATTTTCTTGTTCATCTGTCTGTCGTGGACGTGGTAGTCTTGGTATGCAGCCTTGATGATGGGGAAGCCGTTGTTGCGGAGTGTCTCATTATCAATAAGATGGAAGTTGTAACTTTTCAGTGAGCGACGTATTTTCCTTCTCTCGTTAGAAGTGTGTTCTTCTAATCCTCCGAAATGTTCCTTGATGATATACCAGAAGTCGGATTGTTCTTTCTGGTCGAAGTCGTAGGTGTTTCTTACGAGGAGGCCTCCGTTTTTGAGCAGTGTGATACAGCTGTGGTCGGTGAGTTGTGGCTCTAAATGGGGCGGCAGGGAGCATCGCCAAGCATGACGGTAGAGGGAGAAATGTTGCATCACATTATTCTTTTCTTTATCGCATTGAAAGCGTAGCATAAGAAATTCATAACAGATTGTATGGTTGTCATTTTATCGTTTTTCCTATAGACTCTCCAAACGTCAGCGGCGGCTTTAAATCTTCTGCTTGAGGCTGAGTCTCTTGACACTCTATAAAGAAGAAGAGCCTCATTTACAGGATGTGCTTTGAAGCCTTTCTTCATGATATCCAGCCATGTTGCCATATCCTCGCTTGTGTCGAATATTGGCATACGGAAGTCGCCTACAATGTCTCTGTCAATAATGACTGTGCCGCAACCGATGATGGTGTTTCTCGCATACTCCTTATACCCTATGGTTCCGGCGTTCTTGATGATTTTGTTTTTCTTTCTTCCTTCCTCGTCAATAAGTTCGTAGTTGGAGTAGCTGAACCCGATGTTGTTGTTTATCATGAAGTTGATTTGAGTGCTCAGTTTGTTGCTTGTCCAGATGTCGTCGCTGTCGAGGAAGGCGATGAAGCGGCCTTTTGCGTGTGATAATGAGTTGTTTCTTGCTTTGGCGATGCCTTTTCTTTCTTTTAAGATGAATAGTTTTATGCGGTTGTCTTTCTCTACCTTATTTTTGATGATTTCCATGCTGTTGTCTGTTGAGCTGTCATCGGTGATGAGCAGTTCGAAATTAGGGTACGACTGGCCAATCACGGAGTCGATGCTTTCTGCGATGAAGCGTTCCGAATTATAGCAAGGCATTATTACGGAAACGAGGGGAGTATTTGTCATTTCTTCATTGCTGTTGTCTGTCCTTCTTCAAGGCCTTCTGTGCTTTCTTTAATGAAAATGACTTTTAGTGTCAGGAGTATCAGTTTGATATCCAACAATATAGAGCAGTTTTCCACATAAACCATGTCGAGTTTCAACTTGTCGTATGATGTGGTGTTATATTTCCCGAAGACCTGTGCGTAGCCTGTGAGTCCGGCTTTGACCTGAAGTCGATAGGCGAATTCCGGCACCTCTTTTGTGTATTCGTCGGCTATCTCAGGGCGTTCGGGACGTGGGCCAACAACGCTCATGTCGCCTTTGAGAATGTTGAAGAACTGTGGCAACTCGTCGATTCTGAAAGCTCTGATAATCTTTCCTATCGGGGTGATGCGGCTGTCGTTCTCCGTCGCAAGTCGTGCCTTGCCGTCCTTCTCGGCATCGGTAATCATGCTCCTGAATTTCAAAATCTTGAATTTGTTGCCGTTAATGGTGTAGCGTGTCTGCCTGTAGAGTACTGGTCCTCTGTCGTAAAGGAATATTGCTAAGGCGGTGATTATCATTATCGGCGAGGTGATGATGATGCCTAATGATGAGAGGAAGATGTCGGAGATGCGCTTGATGATGCGCTGTGTCAGCCCCATGGTAGAGTTCTTGGTGAAGAGAAGCACCGTGTCGAAAATCTCCAAGTTTTCAGAGCCTCTTACGATGATGTCGGAAATCTTCGGAGTGAAGTACGCTCTTTTCCCTTTGCTGAAACATTCTTTGATGATGAGGTTCCTTGTCTTGTTAGGGATGTCGTTAATCAAGACGGCGTCGTATTTGTCTATCTCGGAATAGATTATCTCCAAGTCTTCATCATGGCTTATCTCTCCGGCAATGACGTATTTGTCGGTTCTCGAAGCGAATTTGTTTGCTAAGTCGTTTGGGTGGTTGCCAAAGATATGCAACAGCCTTATCGGAGGGAACACCTTGTAAAACAGCGAGATGATGAAGTTTGACATTACAGCGGTTACGGGTATCTGTATTAGGAAGAGCTGCAGATAGTGCATCGCTATTCTCGGAATATAGCTGAGGTATCCGGCGATAAGTACTGTCAGCACAATATCTATGCAGTTGGCGATAAATAACCCTAATGTCTGGGAGATGATGATGTTTGATTTTTTGCTTATTCCTATCTTGAAGCCGCCGAAGATGGTGATAGAGAAGATGACGATGATGGCATATACTGCAATGATGACGTAATTGCCTTTAAGGAGGAAGTTCTTGTCGAGCATTACGTTTAGCTTGTTGTACCAGATGATGGCGAACAGCGTTACGATGATGGCGACGAGCAGGAGGCTGCTCAGCACCCTATATAGAGGTTTGTAGATGTTCTTCATGTAGTTATTTTTTCAAAAGGCTTGCTATTTTCTCAAAATATCTTATGCTTTGTTTCAGTGCGTTGCTTGGCAGATGGTGCTCTTTCACGCAGGCTGTCCTCTCGCGCATAATCTGTCGATGTGCGGACAGCCCGTTTCCTGACGCTCCTCCGCTCCTCATTGTGACAAACACTTTCGGAATATATCTTGTCTTGATGTTTTTTTCCCAAATCATTTTTACGAACATGTCGTAGTCTGCGCAGATAGGGTATGCTGTGTTGTATGTGCCGCATTTGTCGTAACAGCTTTTTTTTGTGTAGAACGAGGGGTGCGGTGGCATGAAGCCGTAGCATAGTCTGTTGCGTGAGAACTTCTTGCCGGAGAAGTGCCTTAAGGTCTTGCTGATATTGTCTCTATCAACATATACGACGTCGGCATATACCGCATCTAATTGGTTGTCAGCGTTAAAGGCGTCGTTGACGGTTTGGAGTATGTCGTTAGAGGTGAAGAAGTCGTCGCTGTTTAGGATGCCGATGACCTCGCCTGAAGCCATGTCGATGCCTTTGTTCATTGCGTCGTATATTCCGTTGTCGGGTTCCGATACCCAGCGCATACGTCCTTGAAAGAGAGGCTCGTGCTCTTTTATTATCTCTACTGTCTTGTCGGTAGAGCCGCCGTCAACGATGATGTACTCTATGTCGTGGAACGTCTGGTTGATGACGCTTTGTATGGTGTCGCGCAGGGTTGCCGCACTGTTAAATGTCGCTGTTATCAGTGAGATATTCATTTAATACTCCTCTGTTAAGATACTTGTTGAATTTTTCTTTTTCTTTTTTCTTAAGAATGGGTCGAAGGAGAGGCTCAGGTATATGGTGTCTGATGATTATGATGGCTTTAGTGAGCATTGTCTTCCATTTCGGGCGATGGAAGTCGAGCCAAGGCACGGGCGTCTGCCAGTCTTTGCCGTACCAGAACTCCAGTGCGTCGGTGGTGTCGGCGGGAGCGTCGAAGTCAACGCCTTTGAACGTTATCGCGGCGGTGTCAGCAAGGAATTTTGTGGGCAGGGGCATCCCGCTGTTTATCGACAGTTTCGGGTTGTGTTTCTTGAAGAAATAGATGTCGATGTACTCGTTGTCTCTGATGATTGTCATGAGTCCGCGGCTGTCCCATCGTGCCACCTCGAAGCCGTTGTCTCTCAGCTCGAAAAGCATGGATAGGAACAGCTCCTTGTCGGAGAATGATGCGGCGAGGTCGATGTCTTCGTCATGTTCGATGAAGTCTCTCTCCCTGACGGCTCCTAAGAGCGTCCCGTATGCCAAGATGAAGCGGAAGTTGTTCTTGTCGGCAATCTTCTTGAAAAGACAGAGGTTGTTGAAAGCCTTGTCTTTGTCGATGGGTTTCCATCCGAGATATATTGGCACTATCTTATAACGGTATTTCCCATTAATAGTGTTGATGGTTGGCATGTTATAATGTTTTAAGTATTTCGTAGAGGGTGTGGTTGTCAGCGCGGTTGCGAATAGCGATACGGATGTAGTCGCGGCCTTGGAACGCTGTCTTTGTAGAGCAGTCTTTGATGAGGATGTTATGTTGCTCAAGGAGAGTCTGTGTGAGGCTTGACGAGGTGTATCTTGATGTCACCTCGCAAAGGAAATAGTTCGCCTGCGATTCGATGACCTTGATGAAGTCAATGTCGCTCAGCTCTTGGAAGAACGTCTCTCTTTCGCTGCGGAATTTGTTGCATGCCGAGTGGTAGTCGTTCTCGTATTTCGAGAATATCTGCATGAAATATTCTGCGAAGGAGTTGATGTTCCATATCGCGACGTCTTTTTTCATTGTCTCTATCAAGGTGGTGTTGGCGGAGGCTAATATTCCGAGCCTTAGTCCGGGGACTCCGTACGACTTGCTTATCGACTTCATCACCAATAGGTTAGGGTTGTCTGTGAGTGTTTTGTTGCACAACAGTGAGTTGTTGGTGTAGTCGTCGGAGAAGTCGATGAAGCTCTCGTCGATGAGTATGTCGATGTTGCGTTCTCTCGCCCAAGATGTCAGTTGTAGTATTTCAATTTTAGAGATGAGGTTTCCTGAAGGGTTGTCGGGATTTATGACGATGAGGAGGGCGATGTCTTTGTCGGAGAAGAAGTTGATGAGGTCGGAGGCGGAGTAGCGGAACTGTCTGTTGTCGGGTACGAAAGCCACTATGTTTGATTCCGGGAGGCGGTGAGGGTATTCCTCGAACGTAGGGTATGTGACGCCTACTTTCTTGTCCGCATAGAAGCTCATGACGCTTTTGATAAGCTCTGCTGCGCCGTTGCCCACGCACATATATTCCTGCCTGATGTTATAGTTCTTTCCTGCGAGCAGGGAGTTGACGTACATGCCCGAAGGGTATTCGGTGAGCAGGGAGTCGAAGTTAGCCTTAAGTTCTTCTATCATTTTTTGAGGAGGGAAGAACGGGTTCACGAGATAGCAGAAGTCGAGCATCTTGGGGAAACGCCAGTATCCTCCGAAGCGTCTCATGGTTTTTTTCAGTTTGAGGTCGCTCTCGGCAAATATCGTCTCGGCAATGTCAAGGTCTTGAATATCATCTATCTCGTACCATTTTATGTCACCTATAGGCAGGGCTTTCAGTCTTGATTTGTCAATCATCGTCAATACGCGGAGCACTTCTTCGTAATACTCGTTGTTGCCTTTCATCTTGCAGTAAGCTTCGAGAAGTGGGAGGTATTGTCCGTTGATGAAGTCCTTGCTCAGCTTGTAAATGTTGACTGTTTTATAGTAACGGTCTCTCTCGTCGTGGCGGAAGGCTTTTTTAGGTATGAAGTTTATGATGTTGTTGTCATCGTCGATACAGACCATGGTGCCGTCCATCCAAGGCTCATATTTAGCGACGAGGGCTATGTCGGGGTCTGGAGCGTTGACGAGCATTTGTAGCATCTCTTCCTCGAAGATAAGGTCGGACTCTAACAGCAAGGTGTCGTCTTCTTTGAAGTATTCTTTAGCGAGGGCAAGAGAGTATATGTTGTTGGTCTTATCGAAGATTGTGTTATGTACAAAAATGATATTCAGTGAGTTGTGATATTTGTTATTGATATGGTCGATAAGGTTCTGGCTTTCATAGCCCACAACGATGATGATTCTGTTGAGGTTGAGGTGAGAGAGGAAGAGCAGGGCGCGGTCTATGAGCTTGGAGCCGTTGACTTCCACCATACATTTGGTATTATGTTTAGTGAGTTCTCCGAGCCGGCGTCCCATTCCGGCGGCTAATATTATCGCTTGCATAAAGATTTTATTATATTTTTAACCTTTCTTTTGAGTTTAAAAGGGATGAGTTGGTTTATTCTATTATATAAGGTGTTGTTGGCATGATAGAAGCAGCGGTCGAAGTCGTAGTCGGGCAGCACGTATTGGGGGTGGGAGAGGGGGAAAGACAGCTCTTGATGAGCGAGATAGTGGTCGGGGTTGGATGCGAAGGATGTGTGGGTGGCATCTTTTCCGAACCCTATGTTGGAGATGAGGCTGACTTTAGGGAAGATAGACAGTTGGTTTTGAGCTGAGAGGGTGAGATACCACTGCCAGTCCCATGCGCTGACGTGTCCGCAGTCGATGGCTTTGAGTCGGTAGTGCCAGTATCTGATGTCTTTGGCACGGTATCCGATATTTTTTATGATAGAAGGCTGGTAATGTGTGCCGCGCCACTGCATGTCGAGGTCCATGTTGAGCCATGAGCGTCGCCATGTGCCCCAGCCGTTTGTCGATTTGTATTTTGAGAAGCAGTAGCTGTCTTTGATGGTGTAGTTTTTGATATAGTTGGCGCCGTCCACCATTCCTATGCGTTGGTCGTCCTTATAGCGTTGCAGCATCTCCTTCATGAAGGGGAAGAAAGAGCGTTGTGGTCTGCAGTCGTCTTCGAGTATTATGCCGGTCTCTTCATTTTGGAATAGCCAGTCGATGGCGGTGCAAACGCCGAGGGAGCAACCGATGTTGTTGTCAAGGAAACGTGTCTTCACCTCGCAAGGCCAGTCGATTTGAGAGAGCACCTTTTCACGTATCGTCTGTATTTTTGCGCGCTCCTCCTTGACGTCGTCGCGCGCTCCGTCGCATGCGAGATACAGTCGCTCCGGCCTCGCCTCTTTTATCATGGCAAGAGTCTGCATCACTACTTCCTCGCGGTTGAAGAATATTAGAAGTATAGGGATGTCGTACATGTTCTTTTGTTAATATTTTTTAATCTTATAATATATTTTGGGGAAATAAACGCATAGCATTCTTCCCACGAACACCATGGGGAGCCTTATGGTCTGGTGTCGCGCTATGAATCTCAGATAGTCTTTGTTCGAGCGGGTGGGCTTGCTGAAATACGCCCTCCTTTGCTTGAGCGACATCGCCATGAGCCTCCTGCCCTCCTCATAGTTGTCTATATGGTCGAAGTCGCATCTGCCAACATAACACGGTGTCAGCATTATTGGAATGCCGTTGCGTTCGGCTTTCAAGGAGTAGTCGCTGTCCGACATCCCGTGGTGATACCCTTTCCAGAATATCCCTATTGTGTCAACAACCTGTCTTGCGACAAGTAGTATGTTTGCGTTCGCCATGTCGCATCGTTGAGGAGTGCCGTTTGGATTGAGTCTCTTGAGCTTAGACAGAAAACGGTTAGTGAAGATGTCGCCTCCGTAGGTCGTGACGTTGTCGTCGTCTTTGGAGCATGTGATGCCGGAATATATCCCCGCCCTTGAATAATGCGCTACGGTGTATTCGTGTGTGGCAAACAGCTCCTCGAACAGATTGCCCATCAGGTAGGTGTCGTCGTTGAGAAGGAGATAATAGTCGTATTTGCTATGGCTCTTCAAGGCTTCCTCCCACGCCGCTATCATGCCGCGGTTCCAATACAGACTGCCGTCACCTTTTATTATTGTTATCTCCTGACCACTGCTGAAGTGTTGCCTTATGGCGTCGGCTGTCCCATCGGTGCAGCCATCGTCGGTGATGAAGATGTCGAGACCGACATTCATGCCTTCCTCCTTAGACAGATTGTATCGTTCTGTGGCGGCAAAAAGCGAGCTCAGACAGGATAATGTCTTGTCTTTTCTGTTGTGGCAGGTCAGTAATACGGCAATGTTTATCATTGTTTGTCTTTGATGATTGAGGAGTATGTGTTTAGTATCTCGTTGACAATCTTTGTCTTGTCATGTCGTGTGAGGGCTGCTTGCGTGGCGTTGTGCGATAATCTCACGCATGTCTCCTCGTCTGACTGTAGCATTATTATTAAGCTTGCAAGTTGATAAGGGTCGTTGGCGGGCACAAGAAGACCCGTCTCGTTGTCGTGTATCAGTGTGGCGGTGCCTCCGACGTTCGTTGCTATTGTAGGCACTCCGAGCATCTGTGCCTCGCATACGCTGTTGGGGCTGTTGTCGATATACGAGGTGTGAACGTAGGCATCTGATAGAAGAAGCGTCTCGCATAAGCCTTCCTCGTCTTTCACTCCTTTGTAGATGATGTTAACCTTGTCGGAGTCAATGCCGGTTTTTTTCTCCAAGACCTTAGTGATGTAGGAGCCTCGTTCAATACCTACTATCTCCCAGCGGAAGTCTATCTCGGTGTGTCTCTTTAAGATAAGTGCGGTTTTCAGGGCGAGGTCGAGACCTTTGTAAAGCACCTGCGAGAGTGTTGACACTATGGTGAAGGTGCCGTTATGTGGTTTCCATTGGCCGGCATTTTTGTAAAATGATGGTCGCAGCACCTCGTCAACATGGAAGTATCGGGCTTGTGGCGCAAGAAGCTGCATTATCCTTCTGTCCCACCCGGTGCGCCCCATCACGAACGAGGTCTTCTTTAGCAGGTCGATCTCCCTCAACGCCATCGCGTATGTCTTGTCTTTGTCGTAAATGAAGCCTCTGTTCAACACAAGCTCGTCGATGGTCGGCGGAATGGCAAAGGTCCTCTTGTTGAATCCGTTAGGGAAAAAGGCGTTGTCGATAGGCGTGAGAAGCCCTTGTATGTGTACCACGACAGGAATGTCGGTGTTGCCTATTATCTCGCTTAACGCAATCTCAAAGCCGAAGACGTGTATGATGTCAGGCTTGAAATCTTCTATCACCTCTCTAATGTCGTTAAGATATGCCTCGCCACTGCATCGCCTATAGCCGCCGTAATGTTCTAACATCTTTTGCCACAATGTGTTAGACCGTCTCTTGATAGTATAATAGCTGACGCCTCCTTCTGTCGTCTTCCCACCTCCATCTGAGAGAAATGCTAACGCTATGTCGTTAGCGCTGTCTTTTAGCAAGTCTAACAGCGACTGCATCCAACCGACACCGTTATAGCGCGAGCCAACATTCGATAGCCATAAAATCCTCATGATGCTTTATGTTTAAGAAATGGAATTTTCTTCCTGATGAATGACATTAATATCGTCTTCTCGTCTTTGTCGAGTGCTATCATAAAAGCTAATGATAACACGATGATAACGCTTATTATACAGATTGTCAATAACTTAACGAAAGATGTCGCCATGATGTTATGGAGAATTATTGGAATAATGGGCGATAACAACAGAATCGCGATGCACGGTAATATTACCTTTCTGAGATATTCTCTTAACGAGAACGGGAACACCATTCTTGCCACAAACGTCACGACTATCTGGTTGATAATCATTACAGATAGACTGACATAATAAACTATTTGTGGGAGCTTAATAATGTTTAGCGAGAGAATGGCAAGGGGGATAATCGCTATCACGTTGATTGTCTGTATTATAGAATATCTTTTTATGTTGCCTGTTGCGCCCACTACGGTGGTGAGCGGTACGTTGAAGACGGTGATGAGTATGTTTGCGAGGAAGAGCACTATGAATAATGATGTCATCTCCGGTATGTTTTTGCCGTTGAGCCATATTTCGAGCACGTAGTCTAACTCTATTACGAGAGGTAAAGAAATCATGAACATCAAGATGAAGGCGGTTTTTGACATGAAATACATCAGTTTGCGTGTCCTTTGGTGGTTGCCGTCGGCGTAAGACCCGACTACCTGTGGGTTGAAGGCGGTGAACAGGTTGGTGCGGAATCCCTCAATAGCGTTCGCTACTTGTACCGCTATCCCGTTAGCGGCGTTGACGACAGGGCCGAAATAGAAGTTCAACAGCATGTTCACGCCTTGCCCTTTCAACATATAGGCGAAACACTCCATCGTCCTCCAACCTGAAAACGAAAGCATGGACTTAAACAACGCCTTGTCAAATACCCTCCCAAGCCTCATGCCCTTGAAGTTTCGCTTGCAATAAAGGAAATACATCATGAAGTTTAAGACTGATATCCCCATAATGCTCATACCATAGATAACGAGACTGTTGTCGTTGACGAATCTCTTGATTGCCAATACCGCCGATAATTTTATCACTGCGTCAGCGATGCTCACTATGGCATAGAAATCCATTCTCTCGTGAGCCATGATGGCGGCGGAATACGGCACCTGTAGCACTACTAAGACGAGGGAGATGGTGGAGAGTTGGAAGATGATGTTGGCGTCGCATAGCTTCTCGGGCGGCACCACCATCACGTTGTTGACGTACCAGAGTCCGAAAGTCTCTATCAATATTATGATTATCAATGCGATGACAGACTGTATCAGCAGTGAGGTGACGAAGACTCTCTGAATAGACGATTCACCGTTTTTTCCTATCTCGTAGTTGAAGAATCGTTGGATAGAGTTCGACATCGTCGCGTTAAGGAAAGAGAAGAGGGTGACGAAGCCGCCCACAACGTTGTAGATGCCGTAATCGACAATGCCGAGTGTAGATAGCACTAAACGCGTGGTGTATAAGGAGATAAACAGCACTATCGCCATTCTTATATATAAGAATACGGTGTTTCTCGCTATCTTTTTGTTGTCATCCATGTCAGTCTTTCCAGAAGTACGAGGCTATATGTGTCGAGTTGCGTTTCTCCACCGGCGGAGGCGTCATGTAGTCGCCGTAGATGTTTGTGAGGAAGGTGTTGTAATCGGATGGTGCCCAGAAGTTTCCGTCTTCAAACTGCACCTTCGTCTTCTTCTCAAAGATACTCTTGTCGTGACGGTTGTTGTATCTGCTATAAGGCGAGATGAACCCCACCTTTGATGATGTCTCGTAGTCGTATCTCTTTGCGCTGATGATGTATCTGTTAAGGAGCCTGCGCCACCCGATGAGGTGTGAGATGATGCTTAACACTCCGTTCTTAATGTCTCTTACCGAGATGGGCTTGACGCTTAGAAGGAACATCGCAATTATACGAAGGCGGAAGTTGGTGTCTCTCTTAAACTTCTCAAAATCATCTGGTTGCCCGTCAATAGGGAAGATGTCGATGTCAACGCCTATAGGTTTGTAGTCGCCATGGCAGATTATTTCTTCTTTCTTTATCGTCCTGTCGTCATACACCTTGGCATAGAAAAACATGGAGTCCTTGTCGTAAGGCGAGCATAAGGCGTAACGTCCTTTCTCGGAGTAAAGCTTGATGAATCTCTCGTAGTCGGGGCGCGGCATGTCAATGTCGATGTCGTCGTCCCAAGGGATAAAGCCGTGATGACGTACAGCCCCTATGAGTGTGCCGCACGACAAGAAATATGTTATTCCGTTAGCATCGCAGAAAGAGGCGACATCCTTCAGAATGTCGAGCATAATCTTCCTTAACTCTTCGGCTGTTATTGTCCTCATTGTTATCTTTTAATTAAGTTGCTGCCCCAGTAGAACACCTTGTCGATGTGTGGCGTTGGTATCCTGTATTCTTTCGCTTTTTCAAAAATAAGACGCAGCCCGTAAGGGAAGTCTTCGGTGAAATACCTTGATTTTAGGTCGGGAACCCAGCCTTGTTCTTCTTCTGTCATTGGAGACATGATGCCTTTGAAGCCCTGTATCGATGATATTTTCTTTGTAAGGCTTTGTGCGTCATGGCTCTCGTAATAGTCAAGCAGGGTAGGCAGATAATCTTTCCTGACGGGAAGCCTTGACATCACCTCGAAGAACTCGGAGTCCATCTTGATCAGCAGCTCTGAAGACTCGTTGTCCCATTCCTCATAGAAGGCGATGTTGCGTTCGAAGAAGATGCCGTCGTGCCAGTCTTTGAAAAGAGAGTAGAGCCTTGCGGTATGAAGGATAGGGTTGCTGTTGGTGAAGCTTGCCTCGAAATAGTTTTCAAGTAGGCTGACGGGGACATTGAACAGGCTCTGCAAGAAGTCGATGAGACCGTGTTTGTTGTCGTATCGTTCAACAGCGATGTTGAGGCTGTTTTTGAATCCCATGAGGTTGGCTTCGCTGCCGTAGCTCTTGATGCGTGAGATGAACGGGACGCGTTGGAAGCCGAAGAGAGGGTTCTCGAGTGTATCGAGAGCCTCAAAGAAGAATCCTGTTGAAGACACTATCGAGCCGACTAGGGTGTCCGGTCGCAGGAAAGGCTTGATTTTCAAGATGGTGTCGCGAATGGCGAATCCCGGAAGACAGAGAATAACGATGTCGCTACGGGGTATTATCTGTGCTGGATTGTCGGTGATGATGCCGAGTCTGCCTTGTACGCTGCTGCCGTCGGGAAGGTTTATCGTGAGAGTGTCCTTCCATCTCTGTGGTTGCGACGTCAGAATGTTGACGGAGGCGTTATTATAGTGGCTGATGTATCCAGATAGTACATGTCCTGTAGCACTGCCGCCACAAATACAGATGTTGTTGAAATCATTCATACAGATAGAATATCCTTTCCATTATCTGCCATTTCTCATCGGAGGTGGCGTCGGCTGCAGCGTCCTGAAGCTCTGACATATATCTCTCCCATTCGGCTTGTCGTGGCAGCGTCGATAGCCTTTCCATGGCGGCGTCTAAGTCGAGTTCGGCGGGGGTCTCTACAATCATGACGAGGCGTGTCCCAAGGAGGAATATCTCCATTTCGAGAATGCCTACCTGCTTGATGCCGTCGATGATTTCTTGCCATACGTTGCCTTGCTGGTGACGGCGGCGGTATTCTTTGATGAGCTCCGGGTTGTCGCGCAACTCAAGAGTGCGGCAGTAATGTTTTGTTGGGAAGCCGTAATGTTTTGTGTTATAACCTGTTGTTTTCATTATGATCTTGTTGTTTGTAGCCCTGTTTTAGAGATTGACATCTCTACGAAGCGGGCTTTGTTGTTAGGTGGGTTCTGTGTGAGTATCTTCTTTATCTGCGCTGCTGCTGTGTCATCTTTCGCTATCATGTAGATGAATCCGCCTCCGCCTGCGCCCGGGAGCTTGTATCCGAGGCAGTAGTCGTCGATTTTGCGTAGTATCTCTTCCACGGAGTCGGGGTTAGTGCCGCTGTCAAGGCGTTTGTTCTGGTTCCAAGTGGTCTGGATCATCTTTCCGTAAGCTTGGAAGTCGTTCTGTTGTATGGTGTCGAACAAGGTATGTGCGTGAGCTTTCATCTCGTCGAGGAGGGCGAGGTGCTCGGTGGCGTTGAGGAACATCTTCCTTACTATCTCGGAGAGAATGTTCTTGGCGGTGCGAGTGATGCCGGTATAATATAGGAGGTGGCATTTGTGGTGCTCGTCGCTGGTGAAGATGGTGTCGGGCAGCCAGCGTATCAGAGGGGTCTGGTCGAAGCCGGCTTTGGTCTCAAGGAGTTTCAGGCCATGGCAGATGCCGCCGTATTGGTCTTGCCAGCCGCCCCCTGTAGTGAGGAGCTGTTCTAAGATGAGGGTCTTGTTGCAGATGGTGGTCTTGTCCCATCCGAGGTGACAGAAGTCGGAGATGGCGGCGAGCACTGTGGCGGACAGCACCGATGATGTGCCGAGGCCGCTGCCTGCCGGTATGGCGGAGAGCAGCGTTATCTCCATGCCTCCTCCGAAAGCACGCAGCTGTTGTTCGAGGCTGTCGTATCTCTCGCGGCAGAACTGTGGCACGAAGCCGGAGAGGGCAAGCGCCGCCTTCGGGATGCTGAAAGGAGAGCCTACCTTCTTGAAGTCTCTGATGTCGTCAAAGGTGTGTAACACCTCCATGGCACCTAAGTCGATGGAACGTAACACTATATGTGTCTCCTTCGTCGGTTTGATATATACTTGTATGGGCTGCTGCCCGTTTAATTCTATCGCTATGTTGACCACCGCGCCGCCTTCCATGAGGCAATATGGTGGAGTGTCGGTCCAGCCGCCGCCTAAGTCGATGCGTACCGGCGACCTGCTCCATACTATCTGGTCGGAATAGACGTCGCAGCGCGGCATCTGTAAGTCGTGGAGTGCCGCCGAGGTGAGCCCCTCCTGAAGCAGACGGAACGCCTCAGCCTCGTCAGCAACGAAGTCAACGCCCCTGTATTGTTTGATGCGGGCGCGCAGGCTGCTGTTATGTATGCGTTTTATTATGTCCTCGTCATCAGGAAGCCTGCCCGGCTCCTCAATGCCGAACCTCGTGTATTTCTCGGCTATGTCGTCGAGGTTGAGGTTGTAGAAGACGCTCTTCTCATGGTTGCGCTCCATCATCGGGAGGTTCTCCCTCATGTAACTCTCACGCTGCGCGAAGAGCCTGCGTAGGTTGGCCTTGCCGAGAATGTCCTCCGCTGAGATGTACTCTATGCCGTCATGCGCCGGCACCTTGCCGTTTAACATGTCATCGACAATCTCCCCTAAAAGACTGATGTCGTCGGTGATGGGGAAGACGTTGGCCTTGAACGGGTCACCTTCTTTCACCTTCACATATTTGAACGAGTCGTGGAAGTCGTACGGACGCGCCACATATTTGTCCTCGCCTATCGGAATGATGTCGATGCAGTCGCCGGGTTTAAGGCTTAACGCCCAGTCGTTACGCGGCACACCGGTGATGATGTTCCTGCTTGAGATTGTCCATCTCTTGTTGACATGGCTGTTCTCTATCCATACATCAGAGTTGTCGCTGGTGAATGTTATCTCTGTCAAGCAGTTTTGAGTGAAGATGGCCGGGTGTGGCTTTACCTTATAATGGAAAATCTTGTTCTGGTCATTGACGATGTTTTGAACCGACAATGTAGATGAGAGCAGCTCACGGCTTGTGCCGTAATGGTAGAACTCTCCGCCTTCGAGCTGTATTATCTTCACTGTCAATGAGTTTATTTCTTCGTCTATTATTTCGGGGTTCTTGCCGAGTGCCCGCCCGAAATCGGAGTATAGGTCGTAATATCTCAGATTCCCGTCTTCGTCTTTGGAGTGTCTCTTCAACAATTCTATCGCTCTGTCGCTCAACAGCCAAAGGCCTATGTCCATCATATACACGTGGGTCTTTGACAACTCGGAGATGCGTTCTAACGATGGCTTCTGAAGCATGAAGTCGAGCTCGTTGGTGTTGTCGCGTCTTGAGGCGAAGACTCCATGGTTGCGCGCTATCGAGGAGTCAACCCACACGCCGTAGCATATCACGTCGGCTTCGGGAACGTCCTGAAGCTGCTCGTCCGTCCTGATGAAGACATCACCGCTGGCTATCAAGGTGTTGACGTTATGCGGCGCCTTCTCCATGATGCTCTCGTATAGCGGCAGCTGTAATGAAAGCAGGTTCTGGCTTATGCTCTGCCCTTTCTTCCATCGGAAGACAGGTATCGGTGTTAGTATCTTACCTGATGTTGAGTATGATGGGAGCCGCCTTGACTCGCCTCCGGCATGTATGATGATTTTCTTGCCTTCGCAACGGCATTGCTCTAAGAGCCACGTGGTGCCGCCTCCCGAACCGATGCGGTGTCCAATAGGGTCGGAAGTGCATAAGAAACTGTCTCGTGGAAGCCCCGTGATGTCATGGAATGAATCAACAAGATTCGGAGGTAGCGACAATAGTGTTTTCATGGTGAATGGTTTTAGAAGTCGTAATATTTCCTGTCAAGACTTGTCCTGATGCCTATGCTGAAAATCAGGTTGTCTTTGTCATCAAGCCCTTGAGCCTCAAAATGACGCTGCGTGATCTCTGCGAACACGTTGAGGTTGTATGCGGGATTGACAAGGTATGAGACAGTGATGTTGTTAATAAACAATGATGTTTTCCTTCCCGTCAGAAGATAATGCCCGTATATTCCTTGTGGGTCTTCCTCAGGGTCAAGGATGTGTGAATGTGTGATGTAATCGAGATAAACGTTGTGGCCGTAGTTGCCGAAGACGTTGTTCTCAACGTCCCAGTCATCGCCATATTGCCCTATGTTGCATTTGTATTGGAAGAAGAGACGTTTGTAGTTGTATTGCGCGCGAGCTATCACCTCCCAAAGGTTGGCGCCCCAAGGGTGTGCGAGTGGCTCGTTATAATGTGCGTAGTTGTCCTCCCCGACGCCACAACCTGAGCCTTGCGAGGTGTGCGAATACATGTAAGGCATCACGATGTTGCCTTCTAACTGAAGGAATAACCCGTTGATGTTGAAACAGTTATAACTCTTAACCCCAAGCTGGTACGACTGCTTGTTGGCATAATAGCCTTTTCCGCCAATGAACTCCTTGAAAGTCATCTCGTCGAGGACGAACTGCCCGTATAAGGTGGTGTGCTTCCCTAAGATAAGGCTTCCGCATACTCCCATGAGAGCGTTGTCGGGTGAGTTGCCGGCATAATATTCAGCCGAACGCAACAGTATGATGGGGTTGAGGTACTGAAGGTCGAAGCCGCGCCTGATGCCCGTGGAGTCTTGCGCCTTCGCGACAATGGCATCGAAGAAACCTATGTTGAGGCGCTTCGTCACCGCAATGTCCAAATAATGCATGACGGTGTACTTGCGGGCAAAGGTGTTGTCTGACAAAACCCTGTTCCTGTCGGTCATCTGGGTGTATAGACAGGTGTATTGTATCCTCCAGAAGTCAGCGGTGAGCCTGAGGTACGGGTAGTTGAAGGCGTTGTCCGACAATATCATAGAACGATAGCCGTCGCCAATGAAGTTCTTGCCGTAACCTAATGTCGCGTCAAGCCATGAGGTGGGACGTAACGCTATATATGCCGTGCTGTTGTTATAGTCGAAGCCGGTACCTTTGAACGACCTCGACCAGCCTTGCCCCGGAATGACATGGTTGTCCTTGACATATTGGTGTATGTGCTCCGGAAATACCGCTTGATTCTCACGTAGATTGGTGTAAAACGCGAAGGTCTTGCCGATGTTGCCCTTCAACTCAACGCCTCTTGTGTTGACCCATGTCGTCTTCTTGTTGTCCTTCCCTATCTCAAAGTCAACTATCGGGTTTATCGCAATGTAGAAGTCATCTCCTTTCACCCTGATGAAATCATCATTAAGGATTGAGTTCAATATGTAGTACTGATATTTGTTCTTGTTCTTGACAGGCAGACGGTATTGCTCGCTAATGCTGTCTAAATCAATGATTTTGCTTATTTGAGCCTCCGACCAAGGACGAAGTGCCGTGTGAAAGATATGCCCTGAACTGTATGCCGCCGCCTGAATATCCATCTGATAATCATCGTTAAGCGGCAAACGCAATGTCTGACTTCTCGCTGTGAGTAATAACCCTAAGAAACAGAATAGTGTAAAGATTTTTTTCATGATAATTGTTTTTTGTTGTTGATAATGAATGAAATATGGAATAATAATGAGTTGAAGAAACAGAAGAAGATGATGCCCACCTGCCCTTCGTTCACCGACTCGAACAGTCCGTTGAACGCTATTATCATCAAGAAGGAGAAATAAAGCATGTCGAAGCTTTTTCTCTTTATCCATATCACTAATGGAATGATGAAATAGGCGAGAAGAAGTGCTAACCCTATGATGCCAACGCTGATGATGGTCTCAAGGAACATGTTGTGCGCGTTGATTTCCTTGTCGATGGCATAGTTGATGTACAGGTATTCGACGAGGTTTTTGTTCACCACATCGGGGTCGCAGCCGCTGTCTTCCGCGAGCTCCATCATAAACTCCCTCATCGACTGCGTCGGCTCGTAATAGTTGTTCTTGGTGAAGTCCTCTATCTGTGCCGTCACTATCGCACAAGCGGAGTCGTTCTTTGCTGTCGCTGCTATCTCGTTGATAATGTTTTCTTTATATCTGTGGTATGCGGCCTGTGTCTCCGTTGTCCTGTCGCCAGTCCCCACGCCAAAAAGAAGGTTCTTGCTGAATAGTTCTTTATATCCTTTGAACTGAACCATCCTGTGGTCGGAGTGGTGCTCGGTGGTCATGTCCTTTATTGTGTTCGTTATCCTCGCAAGGCTTTGTGGGAAAGCGATGCAGCTTGCCGTTATCCCGATGATGAAAACACTTGCTATTATGATGCTGTTGCGTCTCTGCCTCTTGATGAAGGCGAGCCAGACCCACTGAAGCGCGAAAAGAATGATGGTGCATAACAGCCCCGCCCTCGAACGTAAGAGTATGATGAATAATGCAAGGAAAATGTAAGACAAGATGTTAAACAGCTTCAGCCTCCTGCTCTCCGTCTCGAAGAACTCCATGAAACAGAACGTCATAGCAAAGCCGGCATACATGGAGAGGTAACTATGGTGAACGTAATAAAGCTTCATCAGCTCTTGGTCGAAGAACCTTGAGGTCCCCGCTCCGCAGAAGATGACGTCGTAGATGGCGTAGCCAAGGTTCATGAGGAAGAAGCCGATGCAGCCCGCCACAAGGCTGTACGCTATCGCCCTGAACCGCTCTCTCGTGAGATACGACATGTCCGAGAACAAAAATACCATAGGGAAGATAAGGAATCCGAGCTTCTTCGAGACCTGAGCCCAGCCGACGGAGACGTCATCAGTATAAAGCATACCGATGAGGTATATCAGCCATGTTGACATGAAGACGATATATGCCCATTTAAACCTCTTCTGCTCCGGGTTGAGACGGAAACGCTGCACAATAGCGAGTTTTAAGAGCGCACATACAAACAATGCCGCCTCCAAATACTGCGCCACACGCCATGAAAACGGTATCGCAAGCGCAAGCAACATCATGATGATAAATTCCGCCTTTTGAAATCGTGTCAGGTCTTTGAACAACTCTCTCATACTTAATGCTCTGATTATTAAAATATTACTTACCTCTTTACACAGCTCCGCCACCTCAGTCACATGGAGCGACTAATGAAAAAAAGCCTTATTTCTGATAAAGCACAAAAATAAGACTTTTTTATTTATAATTTTAAAAAATAATATGGTGCGTTAGAATATCTTGAGTTGAGACGCTTCTTTGCGCAGTTTCTTGTTGAAAAACCATCTGATGTCGGAGCACCATGCCCTGAAATATTGGCAATAATCAATGAAGAAGATATAGCTGAAATAAACGAAGATGCTGCCTGCAAGGGCTATCTCCCATGGCGTTAGGCAGAACAGCAGTATTATCTCCGTGAACGAGACGATGGAGTTCATCAGCAGTTCGACACCGTAGTTGACAGTGTTGCGGAACGCCGGGTCCTTGATGCTTTTTAAGATAATGCTTGCAGTTATCCATGTAGGCAACGACACTGCCGATGCCAAGATGAAGAACGGTAATCCGATGATAATCAATAAAGTGGTGAGTAATGTGCTCCAGAATGGCTTCTTCTTCGCCACGGAAATGACAGAAATCTTACTCTTCTTTCTTTTTTGGCAGAATGCTTTGGCTTTGTCAAAAAGCTCTCTCGCCTTGTCGGGTTGTTTCTCTCTTAAATCAAGAATCTTGGCTATGAACGCATTGTTCCTTTCCCGTCTCTCCTTCGGAGACTCATTGCCTTTCTTGACGTTTATCTTCGTGAGCTCCCAGATGGCGTCGTAATCCTCATCATCGGGAATGAACGTTATCAGTTTGCTCATCTTTTCGGAGAGAATGGCTTTTAACCCGTTCATAATGACGGCGTCCGTCTCTCCCTCGTGTTCCTTCATGTACTCGGTGACGTTGATGGGCTCGCCAAAACTGATGAGTATGGTGGAACGGTAACGGAAATAGTCGCCGTAGTCGAGACCCGTCGGGATAATATATATCGGCTTCTCGTTCCCGAACTCGCGGTTGGCCTGCATCGCTATGTGGAAGATTCCTTTGCTGAGCTGGCGCAAGGAGTGTTTGGTGCGGTGCGTCGCCTCCGGATAAAGGTTTAGCGGCACACTGTCGTGAATGACGTCAACGGCTTGGTTGATGATGTCGGCGTTGTTGTCGCGCACAGTGCCAATGCCGTCCCTGATCCTATATATAGGCAGTATCCTCAGCCAACGCAGAATCTTCGCAATCTTTGGGTTCTTAAAAATGTCAGCCCTCGCAATGAACACCTTCTTCTTGCTGTCGGTGGCGAGAATAACCAAGGCATCGGTGAGGGCATTGCAGTGGTTGGAAGCGAAAATATTTGCACTGCCCGTCGGAATGTTCTCTTTCCCAATGACTTGGTATCGCTTGAACCCTCTCCTGATGTGATAATCTACAGGGTGCCTTAAAAACGAGTACAGATTGTTATCATCTTGTATCTTTCCCATCTTGTAAACTTTTAATCTGCAAAAGTACAATATTTTTGTGTCGGTACGATGTTTTTTTATAATTTTGCCAATACAAAAAAATACTTTATTATGAATAAACAAAAGAAAACCTTAAAGTTGTGTTTCTGGCTATTGTCAGCGCTCTTCCTTGTGTTTTACCTCGTTAGTATCTTTGGTGGAGACGATGATTCTACACAATCGGAAGTGACACTCGAAACAGCCGGTTATTGCGACGACATCATCGGTTTTAAAGGCACTATCCCAATGGTTATCACTATTGAGAATGGAGTGGTTTCGGAGATAGAAGTCCTTGAAAATCATGAGACTCCTCGTTATCTTGATAAGGTCATCGAGTCGGGATTGCTGGAGAAGTTCTATGGTAAGTCGGTGGCTGATGTCGCTGACTTAGATGTGGACTGTGTTAGTGGCGCTACATATTCGTCTAACGCCATTATCAAGTCGGTGAAGAAACGTGTTGCCGCATACTATGACGATGTCAGGGTGAGCCCTTTCACTTGGCATCTTATCGGGTTGATATGCAGCGTGTTAGTGTTAGTGCTGTTGTATGTCCTGCCGTCTAAAAAAGGTAGTTGAATCCGATATAAGATTTAAGGCTTCCTCCGTCTTTCGGGCTGAAGGCTTTTGCGAAATCGGCGGAGATGACGACGTTTCTGTTCATTATGAGTTTTATCCCGCATCCGGCGGCGCAGTGTAATCTTTCGTCGTCGCCGCTGTAGATGATGTCGGCTGCCGTAGCATCTCCTGAGAAATGGTATTTTGTCTCAAGCAGTGCCATCGCTTCTTTCTGCTGTTCCATTCTGAAGCTCTGTGTCACCATGCCGGCGTCGAACATCGGGGTGATGGCAGCCATCCAGTTCTGGTTCAAGAACTTGAATCCGATGAGCCTCCAGCGCAGCTCTACATTCATCCACGCCACACCCATTCCAGTGACGCCGTTCTTGTTAATGCCTCGTCCTGTTGTCACACCTCCGAAAGCCTCGGTGTTTATCTTTTTGAAAAACAAGGTGTTAGTGTTTGTGATGGCGTAAAACGGAATGTCACCGGCTAACACGTTCTGCATGCCGAGACGGTAACAAAATGTCAGACGGTCGCCGCATAATGGCACATAATGATGGAACACCATGGTGAAGGTGAGATGCCCGTGCCCCTCGCTGTCGATGAGGTCGGGAGCCGCCGTGAACGTGCCCTCGAAATAGATGCCTCTCGTCGGGTCGTTGTCGTAGTTCTTTGAGTCATAGACGATTCCGGCCTTGAACTGCGCTACGTTGCCGCCGTCCGCCTCGTCTTCCCTGATAAGGCCGCTCTCACAATATAGGTCGTATAGCGTAAGCTGATTGTCGTACCTGCTAATCTTTATGCGCTGGATGTCATAGTTATAATAGGCGATGCCTAACCCTAAATAAAGGTTCTTCACATCGAACATCTGTTTCTGGAGGCTCGCGATGGCACGGAACTGGTTCCTGTGAAAAAAGTTAAAGCCACCTCTCAACTCTCCACTGTTGTCGATGGTGACATCAGTGATGCCGTATTCGTCTATCCCGCTGCTAATCAATGCTATGTCTTGAAAATATGGGGCGGCATAACCATTATACCCGAAGAAATCATACTTCTTGTCAATGAAATAGGCGACATCGACAAACAGCCTTCCTTTCGGCACAATGTTGTTCCAAAACGAGTAGAACCGTAAGATACTTGAGCCTTTGGTGTATGTCGAGAGCTCCACGTTCATCTTGAGATTGTAGCCGGGATAATTCGTCCCGTCACCGAAGTTGAATATGTCAACGCAGGCTCCGTATTGGAATCCGAGGTCGCTGTTGAATCCTAAGACGGGCAGCGGACAGAAGTTCCAGCCTTGCTTTATTATCTCTGCCTTTTTGTCGCTGTCTGTATCCGGTTGTGCGAATAAGATGCTGGAAATCAACAAGATGATGATGGATAGTGTTGCTCTTCTCATGATGTTTATGTTATTCTTCTTCTTTCGTCTTCTTCTTTCCTTCTAAAACAATCACTATTTCTCCTTTCACTTCCTTGCTTGAGAAATAGTCTCGTATCTCTGACAAGGTGCCGCGTGCATTCTCTTCAAATACTTTCGTCAGCTCTCTTGCGACGGAGACTCTGCGGTCATTGCCTGCCACTTCTATGAGTTGCTCCAATGTCTTAACAAGTCGGAAAGGTGATTCGTAAAGTATTGTGGTGTATTCGTTTTCAGCTATCTGCCGGATTTTTGTCTGGCGTCCTTTTTTGTGTGGTAGGAATCCCTCGAAGATGAAATGGTCGGCGGAGAGGCCAGAGTTGACGAGGGCGGGCACGAAGGCTGTCGCGCCGGGCAGGCATTCTACGGGGATATCCATGCTGATGCACTCGCGAACAAGCATGAAGCCGGGGTCGGAGATGGCTGGCGTGCCGGCGTCGGTGACTAATGCCATGCGCTCCCCGTTAGCGATGCGCTCGGCTATGTGCCTGACCTGCTGGTGCTCGTTGTTGAGATGAAACGCTATCATCGGCTTGCTGATGTCGTAATGCTTCATGAGCTTCCCACTCGTGCGGGTGTCCTCCGCAAGAATGACGTCGGCCTCCTCCCTCAAGATGCGTAAGGCCCTGAGCGTTATGTCTTCTAAGTTCCCTATCGGCGTAGGGACAAGGTATAGTTTCATATTCTAATGTGTCTTCTTTCTACTAAATCGTTTAGTGTCTGATAAGCTTGCGACTCAACGTCCCATTGCAGCTCTACTTGAAGCTCGCTCATGTAAATCCTTGCTCCTGAGATTGTTGAGAAGTCGTTCAACGCCTCTATCGCCTTGTTGAAACGCTCCGATGAGCCTTTGAAGAGGTCATTGGTGAGCATTATCCTGTCATTTAACCCGATGGCGTCTCTTATGTTCGTTATAGGGGAGAATTTCAGGTGTGTGGCGAGACTGTTGTCCTTGATGCTTGCCTCGTGCGTTACTTCTTCGGTGTCGTCTTGCGTGTCTTGCCCTTCGTCACCGCCTTGCTCCTGACTGTTTACGCTGAAGATGACGTCGTCCTCGTCCTCCCAATCTTCATCGTCAAAGTCGTCGTCAGAATCTTCCATGTCAACGGCCTCATCATCGGTATCTGCCTCCTCACTCACCTCTTGTGTCTCCTCGTTGTGCCCGCTTTCAATCTCTATCTCCACATATTTTTGTTCTGTCTCCTCATCGTGCTTTGTGACGGGCGTTATCTCTATGTCGTTGTCGCTCTGGCTGTTGTCGTCTTGCCCGTACTCTCTCCCGTACTGATAGTCGCAAAGCATCTCATATATCTCGCGGGTCTTGTCCATCATGATGTCAATGTCGAGCTGGCTCATCTCTCTGTCGTTTTTAAGCATGAAATCTACTTGTACCATCATGCGTCCGAGTTGCCTTTTGAGCTCGGCAACGATATTATTTTCTAAATTTTTTTCTTTTTCCATACTAATTTTTTTTACTTTTGTAGTGCTGAACAAAATTATAAAAAAATCAAATACGGCAAATATGTTTCTTGAAAAAGATTCTCACAATAGGTCGCAGGGCTGGATAGAAGTGGTGTGTGGCTCAATGTTTTCTGGGAAGACAGAGGAGCTTATCCGCCGCCTTAACCGTGCAAGGATAGCAAAGATGAAGGTCGAGATCTTTAAGCCGGGCATCGACACGCGGTACAGTGAAGAAGATGTGGTGTCGCATAATGCCAACGCTCTGCGTTCCATACCTGTTGAGAACGCACAACAGATTCTTTTCTATTCCTCCGACTGTGACGTGGTGGGCATTGATGAGGCGCAATTCTTTGGTAATGAGCTTGTTGATGTGTGCCAGCAGCTTGCGGATAATGGCGTCAGGGTCATCGTCGCAGGTCTCGATATGGATTTCATGGGGAAGCCTTTCGGTCCAATGCCGCAGATAATGGCAATAGCGGAGGATGTCACTAAAGTCCACGCCATCTGTATGCGCTGCGGCGGCCTCGCACAATTCTCCCATAGGATTGTCGCCGGAGAAAAACTCGTATTGCTCGGTGAGACAGATAGTTACGAACCGTTATGCCGTTCATGCTTCTTAAAGGCTCTTTCTGAAAAAAAACATTAAGATGACAATCAAAACTATCTCTAAAAACGACACTCTGCTGTTCAAGGCCTTCGCTATCCTCGCCATCGCCTTGCATAACTTCTTCCATTTCTTAAAACCTCTTCCCGCTTGCGAGAACGAGTTTACCTTTGATGCGAATAGTGTCAGACTTTTTTTTGATGCCTTCTCTAACGCTCCCGGCGACTGGCTTAATATTCTGCTTTCTTACCTCGGACATTACGGGGTTCAGGTCTTTATCCTTGTCAGCGGCTATGGCCTCACCGTGTCTATGCTCCGCCATCGTCAGAGCTGGCTGCCTTTTGTAGTGAAACGTTTTTCTAAACTTATGCCTCTGCTGTTGCTCGGCATCTTGTTCCTTTATATCTCCGAAATACTGATTCATTCAAGAACTCTTGGTGACTACGAATGGCGTGAGATAAAGTATAAACTCCTGATGCTGCATACTCTTACCCCTAAATCTGGACTTACAGTGGTGGGCCCATGGTGGTTTTTTGCTCTTATTTTCCAGCTTTATCTGCTTTTTCCTCCTCTGTTCCGCGTGCTGCAGAAATATCGCTGGAAAGCCTTCGCCATCATTGCCGCCTTATGCTATCTGTTTATTTATGCTGACGTTTTTAACCCTAACGAATACAATCACTTGATATCTGTGCTTCAAAACGCGCCGGGTCATCTTCCGGAGTTTATGCTCGGTATCATGCTCGCTCTGATGAAAGATGAGAAAGTGCCTCTTCCGGTGTTCATATCCTTGGTTGTCAGTGCGTTAACGCTCTTTGTCCTCGGTAATTTCTACAAGGCCTTCTTCCCTCTCACCTTTATCTCGGTCTCATTCTTGCTCTATTGTGTTGGAATGCTTCTTAACACTTTGATAAACAAGGTGAAATGGCTTAATAACAGTATCGCTTATATCGGAAGCGTCTCAATGGTTGTCTTTGTGATAAACGGCTTCCTGCGTACGCCTTTCATCAACTTCAGCTATTCTAATGATACTCCTTTAAATCGGTATTACGCTGCCTTGCTTTTTATACTCACTGTGATTGCTCTATCTTCCGTGGGCAAGCCGATATACCAATGGATGGTTGATGTGTTGTCGTTGCTTATCAATAAGTTATCGACGATAAAGCTTGTCCTGAAATGGAAGAGGTGCCTCAATGTTGTGGTGGCATCGCTGTTTTGTCTTTTGGGACTCTATTTTATAATAAGGTATTCCACAGCAGGTTGTACCGATTACCTCGACTTTGAAAACGCCTCGTATTCAATAACAAATGATGAGTCGTATAAGCAAATATGCGACAACACCGTCTTTGATAAAAACTATCAGGGAATGATTATGACTGTTGAGCTTGACGGCGCAAATGCCTCAGGACCAATGCCTATGGTGGTTTATCAAGTTGATGACGTGGTATGGGTGGGAAATACAATCTCTCTTGACGAGAATAATCATTTCTCGAATCATGCTGTCGTGCCCCTAAACTCCTTGGTAAAAGGAAAAACTTTTCATGTGTATTTTTATAACAAAGGTGGCTCCTTGGACGTTACTAACCTGAAATTGAAAGCCGAAGGAATATCGTCCCCTATCGTTGACTGATGTTCCGGCGGTTTTCGTGGTAATAGTATTGTCGTATGAAAAAATCTTGCTCCCTCTTACTGCTCTTGGGATTATGCTTTTTTGTGTATCCTCAAGATTATCAATCACTTTGGTCGCAATATGAATCAAATGTTGAGAACCGTCTTCCTGAATCAGCATCCGATGTTCTTGATGAAATAGAGAAAAAAGCTACTGCCGAACTGAATGAACCGTATCTGCTGAAAATGATTTTCGAGAGATGCTCGTTGCTCGAAATGCGTAGCGAAAATCCATACGATTCTATCTTAAGGTATTGTGAATCATATCTTAATAAGCTGTCTTCTCCATCACAACTGCTGCTCGCCCTCGAACTGTGCCAATATAAAGATGATGTCTCCGAAATCTTGTCGGATTTTAACCTCGATTCCGCAAAGACCATCTCAATGATGACTTACGCCCCAATCTTCGACTCTGCTTCGGATTTTGATGTTGAAAAAGAACCCACCTTGTTCGATTATTCCTTGCATAAACTGATTAATTTCTACGATTATCGGAATACTAATTCCTCCGAAATTGATGACTTGTACTCCGAACTTATTGATTTTGACCGAGAAAACGGTTTTGTGAAGGCTTATTTCTATAATAATATTAACCTGATTAAACGCTCTCCTCTTGACTCCCGCTTTGAAAAATATCAGGCTCTCCTTGCTGAATGCTCTGATAATGAGATAATTGCAGAGATAAAACTTCTCCAAATCGATTGCCTGACGTCTCCCACAATGGAGAATAAGGATTATGTCACCGCATTGCGCCTTTGTGACGAGGCTTTGTCGTTGGTTGATAAGAAAAACCCTGTGTATCAACAATGTATGCTGTTTAGGAACGCCGTTACTAAGAAATATGTCGATGTCACCATCCGCAATGTGAACCTCCCCGGCGAACCAATTCCCATAGGGCTGAAATATAGAAATACAACTATTCCTTCTTATCGCGTCGTGAGAACGAATACCTCTTTCCTCCAAAATCGAAACGCCCATTTTCCAGATAAGTCCTTCAAAAGTCTGTTGTTGAATAATGTCGTTTGCGCAAAGACTCTCGATGTTCCACAAGAGTATGATTATCAATATCATTCAGCCCTTATCGCACTTCCTCCCCTTGACTGTGGCTCTTACTTCCTCGTCCTTTCTAACGATGATGATTTCGATGATGTTGAGGAGCTCCTTTTTGTGCCTTTCCAAGTGAGCGCACTTTCTTTCGTGTCCTATAGCTCTGACGATGAAAACGCCATTGTTGTCTTGGATAGGGCTTCCGGCTCGCCTAAATGTGGCGTGAAGGCGGAAATGTTCTCCGTAAAATATTCCTACAACTCTTCTAATTATGTCCTTACAAAACTTGGTGTGTCAGAAAGTGATGCAGGAGGCGAGATTTTCACCTCTGATTATAAAAATGTTGACTGCATGCGATTGTCATTTTCTGGCGATACTTTGTTGGCGGACTACTATTGTCGTTCGTATAGATATTATAATGAAAATGAAAGGTTTAGGACTACTTTCTTTACAGATAGACCGATTTATCGTCCGGGACAGACCGTCAATTTCAAAGGAATAGTGCTTAAAGAGAATGGAAAAGAAAAAGAACTCTGTGAAAATTTATTAACAACAGTGTATCTCCGTGATGCTAATTATCAGATAATAGATTCTTTGTCTCTTACTACAAACGAATATGGCTCATTATCAGGCAGTTTCGTTTTGCCTACCGACAGAATGTCCGGTGATTTCACTATTCAGGATTCTAATGGCTCAAAACGGTTTAAAGTTGAAAAATATAAGCGTCCGACCTTTGAAGTGCGTTTTGATGAGCCGCAGAGAGAATATGGCTTGGGCGATTCAATAACTGTTTCCGGGAAAATAATGTCGTTCTCCGGCTTCGGATTGGATAATGTTCACTATCGCTATTCGGTGGTCCGGAGACAGTATTCTCCATTCAAATGTTATTACGGAATGCCTTTTTATGCGAATGAAGAGGTCGTTTATAATGGTGAAGGTAAAACATTAAATGATGGTGCTTTCGTTATTGACTTCCAACTTACTACGTTGTCTGATACTGAAGCTGTTAAGGCATCGGGATACGTGTTTGTTGTTAAGGTGGAAGCCACAAATGCGCAAGGTGAGACACAGATAGGCTCGCTATCTTTTTCTGCCTCCTCTCGCAAATATTTCTTCTCTCTTGATGGAGGTTACCGCCCTTCCAATGAAGGCTTGGTGGTTGAACGAAAACAACTTTCTGACGTCAATGTCCGGGTGCTTAATGCTATGGGCGAGCCTGTGAACTCACGTGTGATGTTTAAAGTTATTAAGAAACAAGAACCAACAACCACTTTTGTTGATTTGGGTGACTTCGATAGGCAACTCATTCCTGATAGCCTGTTGTCCCTTTATTTTCCTCATCATCATTTCTATCCAACTGATAATGATGAGTATGTTGTTGTTAATCAATCTGTTATAGACGTCGATTCAGATACGCGTCTTGTTGATGTTTTGAATCCGAATCTTGACCCCGGACGTTATGAGATTGTGATGTCCGCAATAGATGACAGCTTGTCGTTATCCACTGAAAATATCTTGATTTTCAATAAGAAATCTAAAACACTGCCTGTGCACTCTCTTTTGTGGACTTACGTTGATAAAACCACTGCCCAACCGGGCGATGTGCTTAATATCAGCGTTGGCAGCTCGGAAAAAGATGTCACTGCGTTGCTCCTTATCTTTAGCAATGGAAAAAAGATAAAGACAGAATATATCTCATTGAATAATAATATATTGCGTTGTCGTTACAAGGTGAAGGAGGAAGATCGTGGCGCGATTACTTTCGAGGTTGCGGCGGTAAAAGACAATGTTGTGAAAATATTTAATGAGACTGTCGAAATCCCATACAACAACCTTAAACTTGATGTTAGCGTTGAGACCGGTGGCGATACTCTCGTACCGGGACAAAAGGTTTCGTGGAAGATAAAAGTCCGCGATAATAAAGGTAAACCCGTTGATGCTGAGCTGCTTGCATGTATGTATGACGCCTCATTGGATAAGTTCGCTTCCGATAATTGGAGCTTCAACACCCTGCCTTTTGCAACACGGCCTGCCATGATGCGTGCTGACAATGGCTTCAGCACAATCACAAAGTGCCAGACGGCTTCAAATGGATACGTCTTCCTGCCTCGCAATCCTCTCTTGTCCGATGTCACCCTGTTAAATAGGCTCTCGTTTCGGGGTGGCGCGTTATTAAACAAACTCTCTGTGATGGAGACTGCGTCCGCTGTCGGATATGCTTCCGATGAGTCGCATGATGATGCTCCTGAGTATTTTGAAAAGACCTCGTTAAACGAGAGTGTTATTAACGAGGTGCGCTCCGATTTTAATGAGACGGCATTCTTCCTTCCTCAGCTAAAAACAGATAAACATGGAAATGTCATTGTTGAGTCTTCTTTGCCTAACTCATTGACAAAGTGGAATCTAAGGCTTTTGGCAAATAACAAGACCTTGAGCGTCGGACAGTTGGAGAAAGAGTTGTTCACACAGAAGCCTTTGATGGTCATGGCTGATGTTCCTCGCTTCATTTACGCCGGCGACACCCTCGTCGTAGTGGCAAATATCCTTAATAATTCTGGGACAAAGGTCTCACCGGAAGTGATGTTTGAACTTATTGATGGATTGTCCGATTCTGCTCGTTATTTCCAACGTGCTGCCATTACTATCAACGAGATAAATAATGGGCAAAGCGCACCTGCATCCTTTAAGGTTGCCATAAATAACGATGCCGATTTCCTGGCTTTCAGATTCTCTGCCTCCGCAGGCGAACTCTTTGATTCAGAGCAATATACCATTCCTGTCCTTAAGAATGAGACTCTCGTGACCAATACAATGTCGCTCACCGTAAATCCTAATCTTTCAAAGACATTCGAGTATTCTGCTGAAGAAAATGAGAAGCCGGTTGGCTATAGGTTGAACCTCTGTCCGAATCCTGTTTGGTATGCAATAATGGCAATGCCTTATATTATTGAAGAAAATGAGCTTTATATTGAAAATGTGTTCCATAAATATTTCACTAATGTGATGGCATCATATCTCGTTTCAGAGATTCCGCAAATAAAAGATTGTTTTCAGGAATGGCAGTGTACTGATGCTGGAATGCTTGCCTCGCAGCTTGAGAAAGATGAGGAACTGAGGCAGGTGCTCCTGAAATCTACCCCTTGGGTGTTGGATGCTCTTGATGAGAGAAAACAGCGTGAGAATATTAAACTACTCTTCGATACTTCTGCTGTTGAAAAGGAAATCGCTGATGCTCTACAAGTTATTGCTGAAAGACAAACAATCAACGGCGGCTGGCCTTGGATTGAAGGAATGCCTGAAAGTGAAATGATGACACAATATATTGTTGAGGGTTTTGGAAAACTTAATTCCCTACCGATTGACAATCTATCGCTTCCAACAGATGTAATCGCTAACGCTCTCCGCTTCTTAGATAATAAAATCGTTGAGCGTTATAATAAAGTTATAGAAGAAAACTATTCCAATAATTGGATATGTAGCAAAATGCTGATAGATGATTTGCTCGCTTTGAGCTATTTCATTGATTTTGAAAGGAGTCCGCAATGTGTTCAGGCATCAGATTATTTCCTTGAAAAGATCAGCGAAGATTGGAAACAACATGGATTTGCTGAACAAGCGTCTATGGCATTGATTCTTAGCAGAAATGGAAGAAAGTCGGAATCGTTGGCGATACTGAACTCTTTAAGGGAATTTGCGCAGACGAACGAACTCGGCATGTATTGGCTTTCTTCACAATCATTTGTAAATAAAGGTTTTAGACGCAGTGTTTCTGTCTCTGAAGAGGTTCATATAATGGACGCTTTCCGTGAGATTGACCCTCGCACTGAAGAGATTGATGCGATGCGGCTTTGGCTCTTGACACAGAAACAGACTAACAAATGGGATAATAACAGGCATACTGCTGAGGCGATATTTTCATTGATAAGTGGTAGGGGAGAGTGGCTCACTGACGATTCTGTTTCCGTTGCAATTAATGGTCAACCTATTGATTTAGAGGGAGCCGAGGTTGGGACAAGGTTTGTCATGCGGACATTTGGTTCCGGGGAGATTTCAGAAAAAGGCACTGTCACAGTTGAAAACAGGACGTCGCATCTCGTCTGGGGCGGCTTCTTCACCCATTATCTTGTCCCTATTGATGATGTCAGAGCTACTAATGACGCCATCTCGATTAAACGAGAGCTGTTTGTCGAACGCGATGTAAATGAAAAGAGAGATTATGTGCCTGTGTCTCAATCAGATATAAAGGTGGGCGATAAGGTCAAGACCATCATCATAGTAGAAAGCAATCAGGATTTAGAGTTCGTCTATCTTAAGGATTTGCGGGGCGCGTGTTTCGAACCGATAGAGCAGGTTTCAACATACGCTTTCTCTGACGGGTTGTCTTATTATAAATGTATCGATGATGTTGCTACAGAGTATTTCTTCGATAAGGTTCCAAGAGGCAGATATGAGTTCTCGCACGAGAGTTTTGCGACAAAAGAAGGCGATTTCAGTGGCGGATATGCGGTGATACAATGCCAATATTCTCCGGAATTTGGAGCGTATTCTAATGCTGGCAGGGTGAAGGTGGAAGGCAGAAAATAAAGCTAAGGAACAGAGTTTTATTTATATCAAAAATGTTTGTATCTTGTTGTTTTCTAATTAATTAGGAATGTGCCTTGCTCTATGAAAAATGGTATTTGTCGAAGGTATAATATGATTGGGGCGAGGCATTGATTTGGTTTGTTGTGTCAGTCTGTGAACCGGATTCATTAAAAAGACTCAGACATTCGCAATTCATAAACCCTTCATTCTTCCATTTACGTTGACTATACGCTCAAACCTTTATTGCTTTTCCTGTGCAAACAATTATTAATAAATAGTTAATAAAAAATGTGAAAGTTTAGAATTTTTGTTTATTTTTGCAAAGTTGTGCGAGACGGATTGGTGTCACGCATAATGATAATCAAGTTCGCGGATTGGTTAGTCGCATGAATCTCGATTTTCGTTTTGCTGCTTGATAAAGAAAAAAAGACTGTCGTGAATAGAATTGAGCGAGATAGTTTGGCTTGGTATGTGATGCGTGTCACTTATCAGCGCGAGTTGGTGGCTGCAAAGCTGTTGACCGAGTTGGGCGTTGAGCATTTTGTTCCGACAACAAGGACCGCCATCAAGAATGATAAAGGCCGAACGATAGGGCATAAGGTTGATCCTCTTATCCATAATTATATCTTTATCTACAGCAGTTTTAACGAGTTGTATGTTTTGAAGCAGGGCAAGATGGAATATCTGCGTTTCATCATGGCTAAGGACACTGAAACGGGTTTGTTTGAGCCGCAATTTGTCCCCGACAAGCAGATGAGTGATTTTATTCGGATAACAAAATCGAGGGGTATGAAGATGCTTAGCCCGGACATCGATTTGCGGAAAGGGGACAAGGTGAGGGTTCTGAAAGGGCAGTTTGAAGGCGTCGAGGGCGTCTATGTCAAGATGCCAAACGGCCGCGAGAAACGTGTTGTGGTGAAGATAGAGGGAGTGTCGGCGGTGGCTACAACCACTCTGAAACTTGAAGATGTTGAGAAATTAT